>Ga0268281_1001942_pt1 | contig 11082 bp, 11 predicted proteins | sample saktaG_10_FD_190134 | JGI IMG/M metagenome (GOLD analysis project Ga0268281, IMG submission 190134) | Saline water microbial communities from Sakinaw Lake, British Columbia, Canada - sak_2011_5_24_50m | ecosystem: Environmental > Aquatic > Non-marine Saline and Alkaline > Saline ... | reverse complement strand
TAGATGCTGATACAAGAATTGGTACCGGCGGAGGTTCAAACTTTTGGATGAAAGCCATGGGTAGCGCTGGCTCAGATATTCTTCAGTTGTGGGGTAGCACTGCAAACTCTGGTTCGCCAAATCAAGTTTTGACTGTTCAAAAAGCTGGCAACGTCGGCATCGGGACGATAGCACCGGGAGAAAAATTAAGTGTAAATGGAATATTAGATATGATGAATCATAAAATTAAAAATGTTTCCGAGATTGACCCGGTCTTTGGTATTCAAGGTAAAAAATATGTTTCCTATATGCCCGATTCAATCGGCCAGAAAATAGAAGTGGTGGGAGAATCCCAATTAGCGGGGAATGGCTTGGAGATTGATTTAGCCAAAGAACAAGAAGGTTCTGATTTGTGGCTTTTCTGGCAGACCGCTTCTCGGGAAAGCATCATCCCATTTGTGTCTCCACAAGATAACGCTTCTCTTTACGCTTATATTGATGGTTCAAAATTGGTCGTTAAGTTGGCACAAGGTCAGGAGAACGCTAAATTTTCTTACCGCCTGATTGCCACTCGTTTAGACCATGCGGGCGAAGGAAGCAATCTATACAGCGACCAGAGCGTCCAGCATTTCATAGACATTGATTCTCTCAGAAAATGATTATTGATTATTGATTAATAATTAGTGGTTATTAATTAATCATTATGAAAAAAGCAATTTTCCCCACGACAATCGTGTTGTTATTGATTATCTTTTTGGGTATTTGGCTGTGGGGAGACATTGAGGGCTGGTGGAATCTTGGAGTACGAAATAATCCTGTAATTGATACTAATAGCGCTTATGTCCCGTCAGACAGGTCTGATACTTTTAGCATTTCAGGCAACGAAGCCGGATATTTTACAGCAGTGACATTTGACCCTTTTGAATTGAAAGAGGGAGAAGAACAGACGATAATTCTTGTTTTAAAAAATCCAGACGAGATTGAGTCAGCCGTAGCTTCGGTTCAAGATGGGCAAGGATTTGAGATTTTAAATTTTGTTCGTTTTTTTGAGGATAAAGAAAGGGGAGCAGCGCATTATAAAATAAGTTGGAGTCCTCAAAATTTAGAATTAGGAATATCTTATCCAGTTACTTTTGAATATTTATTAAAATCAGGTCAGAAAAATCAAATGGGGCTTTTCTGGCATTCCGCTCATTAAGTAAGTGAGGTTTATAAAAAATATGCCAAAAATAAATATAAAAATTTTTCTGCCGTTGGTTTTATTAATAATAGTAATCGTTTTTGCTTTGTTTTTCATTCTTCAATTTAAATCCGTGGAAGAAGAAGCAGGACCGGTAGAGAAGACCCTCACCAAAGAGGGTATGGAGAAATTTTATCAAGGATTATCCGAAACAGCTACCGGAACAAAGCAGTATATCAATTCCTATACTTTGGTTGAAAATTTAGGAGAAGGGAATTTCAAGGCGGAAATTTCCAACCTGCCTCGAATAACGCCGGACGGAAAAGAAATTAATATTGCGTGGACGCAAAAAGGGGAGGGGATATTTGAATCCGGCAATAATTTATTCGCTGTTTCGGTTGAAGGAGCGCAAGTAACGGCGAGCGCCCTTTTTGATTTGTCTGGCGATATTAAAAAAGGTGATTCCGCTGTTTGGAATCCTCAGGTTTTCCTCAACGGCAAAGAAGTGAAGTCAATTTCAGAAACGCCGACTCTATTAAACACCGACCCGATGAATAAAAATTATGCGAACAATGTTTTGGAATGGGATTATGGGATATGTAAAAGACAGTTGCGTTTGATTGAGGGAGGCGTTCAAGAGTTTTATGTTTTTGACAAAGACCCGGAAGGAGATATAAAAATAAAATCAAATAACGAAGGAGAATTGAAGGCAAGCGCTTATTTTGCTTTAGATGGTGATAAAAGACCTATTTTTCAAGGATTTACTTTTAACGACAAGGGAGAAAAGTTCTTAACCAAAGAAGCGTTTGGGCTTGCCAAATATCCTATTTTGGTTGATGATTCTTTTTCTGGGCTGTCAAGCAATAGTGATTGTGAATTAGTGGCTGGCTCTTATGATTATCTTAGTGCAAGAAATTCTACTGACGCAAAAATCGGTTATAATAATGGCTTTACGACATGGGCGGTAGACGTTGGACAATACCAAACTTGGAATAATCAATATAGGGTTATGAGGGGCTTTGTTTATTTCGATACTTCATTTATTCCCGACAATGCCACAATTTCTTCGGCGAAATTAAAATTATATGGGATTAGTTATTATAGTTCAACTCGTTATATTAGGGTCTTGAGCGGGCAACCCACTTATCCTCATGATCCAATTCAGATGAGTGACTTCAATCAAACTCTCTATCCATTGACTTACGGTGGCTCGATAAATGCCAATGTCTGGACGGCTTATGGGGCGTATCAAGATATTGGCTTAAATTCAACCGGTATCGATTGGATTCAGAAAGGGTCTGGGGCACAAACGAAGTTTTGTCTAAGAAACTCAGACGATATTGCCGGCAATTATGTAGAGAGAGATACTTTCATCTACTCCGCAGAATCAGGAAATGGGCCTATATTTGAAGTCACTTATGCTTTGCCGTCCGTTCCTCAAATCTCTGTCACCCCTTCTTCTCAAAGTTTTGGCAATGTTGGAGTCGGCTCTGTAAAAGATTTGACATTTACCGTTCAAAACACGGGCGGTGGGACTTTGTCTGGTTCAATAAGCGGATTAACAGCGCCCTTTTCTTGCGTAAGCGGTTGTTCGTATTCATTGGGCGCCAGCGCGAGCCAGACCGCCACAATCAGATTTAGCCCGACCGCTGTTGGAAATTTCAGCGACACCGCTGTATTTTCCGGAGCAGCCGGAGCGAGCAGAAGTGTTTCCGGAAGCGGGGTGATACCAAAGTGTATTCCAACCGGCACCACGAATGTAAATTATACTATAAGCCAAGCATCATTAGGGGGCGGTTCATTATGTGAAATCAGCGGAGACGAGGGCGTGGAAGGCGGGGACATCACAATCGGTTCGGGCGTTACGGTTCAAGTTAACGCCAATTCCAGCTTGGTTTTTAATCCCGGAAAACGCATTTTTGTAAATGGCATTATCGCCAAATCCGCTAACAACACAAAAGTAATAAAAGGACATTTGGGCGTTGTAGCTTGCTACAATGATTCCGGTTGCGATGATGGAAATTATTGTACCAGCGATATCTGCTATAACGATGGTACCACCAGCTCTTACTGTTCAAATCCTGCTGTTAACCGTTGTGGAGACGGAACATGCAATTGCGGGGAAACTTCCTCTACTTGTTCGACAGATTGCGCGCCGGCTTGTAATTGTTGGAGTGCATGTGAATTAGTGGGGTCAACAAAAACAGCTACTTGTCTTGAATGTTGTGGCGCCCCTTCTATATGTGATGGCCGCATAGCACATGTGCCATGGAAAAGTAATAGCAACAATCGATGTAACTCATGTGGCTTTTGTTCTAGCGGGGAATGTGCCCCCACTTCCGCTTCCGCCTATAATTGCGCATATACATATGATGACACTAAGCCCTCCACTTATTATACGCAAAGCGATCATTGCTATTATAATTGTAATATTTCATGTGTATCTACTGAATTAGGCGCAAGAGCGGAATGGGTAAGGTCAAGCGGTTGCATCGATGACGGCTATATACCTTGTGGCGGAGCACAATGTAAAAGCTCTGGATGGGATACAAGCACCTGTATAACAGGCAAAATTGTTTTTATAACATCTGATACTTATCGGGGTAATTTCTATGGTTATAGTGGCGCAGATACTAAATGCTACATAGCAGCTTTTTATGCGGGATTATCGGGTACTTATAAAGCATGGATTAGCGACAACGATAGTTCTCCAAGCGCAAGGTTTACTCATTATTCTGGGCAATATATAGATGTTAAGGGAAATAAGATTGCGGATAGTTGGAATGATTTAACTGATAACACTTTAGACAATCATATTCAATATGACGAATATGGCAATAATTTAGGAACTTCTTTATATGTTTGGACCGGCTCAAACGCCAATGGCACGCCTGACGGCGCTGGGAGTTATTGTACTGACTGGACATCAAGTTCTTCGGGGGCTAAAGGAAAACAAGGATGGAATGGAGACAACAATTATGGCTGGTCTGATTACACCAAAGTCGGTTGCAATAACTACAAGCATCTTTATTGTTTTCAACAGTAAGCCATAACCAGAATTAATTTATAAATTTATATAACAAAAATATGAAAAAAAATATTATAATTTTAATAAGTTTCTTGGTAGCAATTATCGTTTTTTTCTTTTTAGGATACTGGCTTGGAAGTACTAAAATATCAAACAATATAAACAGCGGTAATCAGCGTGAAGAGATTATAGCAGAAATGCAAGACAGACTTCTTAGGGCGGGACATATTCCTTTGCCACCAAAAATAATTTATTCATTGACTGATGCTAAAATAAAAAGCGTTGGTTCGGTGAATGCCCCTTATATTATCGTAGAGCCTTCTATTATCCAAGACCCTTTTGAAAATTTATTCGCAAAAGAGATTAAAGTGGTTTTTATGGATAATACAAACATTGAAAAAGTCATTAGAGAAGTAGATACTGAAACAGGCGCGGAAAATTATATAAGCAGTAAATTAATGTTAAATAATTTAGTACTGGGAGAAGTAGTCGACATTAGCTCGGGCGATAATATTATTGGAAAAGCCGAGATTACAGCAGAAACAATTACTAAAAAAGAATTTTAGGGTCTATTGAAGTTTGATTTCAACAAACGATTTCTTGTGACAGCGAGGTGCGAGGATTAACCTCGCACCTCTTTAATTTTACCGAGTGCGACTCGAGCGCTGAATAGGGGGCCGAGTGAAGAAGGGGTCTTAGAATTAAAAAGCTGAAATAAAAAGAGGGGCTTTCCGGTTTTCAAACAAAGAAAACATATGGAAAGCCCTTTTGGGTTTGAGGGGGTGTCTGTAATCTGTCTTTCCCTTCTTCAGCTTGACTCTCTTTCATTTAGACCTCCTTCGGCCTTAGAAAAAGTCCTGTTCGCTGATAGCGTCGGCGATTAGTTCTCCGCACTCAATAGTGAGGAATCCAACAATTGGTTTCCTGTTGGGCTTGAAGACGATGACTTCGATACAGAAGGTTTCAGATTGTTTGACTTTCTCCGGGCATTTGCGGCAAGGCACGATATGAGCCCATTCAGGAACTTGGGCAGTGTCGGGGAATTCTTCAAGCGATTTAGCTACTTTTCGGCCATCTATGTCCACATAGGCGAATTCAAACCAAACGCCTTTTCCCTTGTGGGCCACATAGTTTGGTTCTAACCCGTTTCTATCAGAAGTAAGATTCTGATAAATATGGGCGCGAGCAATGGTTCGAAGAATGGGATGCTCAATGTCTTTGGGCTGAAGACCTTGGTTTAACGCCGCAAAAAAGTCCTGGGTGTGTCCAAACGGCACCCTTACTCCGAAGAGAGGAGAAGCGCGGGGTTTTGTCCTTTGGGTTTTGACAGGCATTTTTCACCTCCTTTTATTTGAGGCCAGCAGTTTGCCGTTACCGAGTAACGGCCCATTTATCGTTACTCGGTAACGGAATTGCTGACCGAGATTGAAAGTGCTACTGTTTTTAAGGATAGGGTTGAAAGATTTCTTTGTCAATCCTTGCCAGTGCTACGGAAAACTTCGGCATGCAATTACGGCAGCGAGGCGGGCTGTGGAAAAGTTTTTGTTTGGATGCCGATGTTGTGGTAAAATAAATAACATGAACAAAAAACTTTTAATATCATTTTTCGTTATAAGTTTAATTATAACAGGTGTTGTTTTGTCATTGAATCAGTCATCTGAAATCAAGGCCGATAGCAGTGATAATGTGACTGGTTTTGCTTGGGCAGGAGCTCCCCAAGCCGCAGGCGGACAGAAATTAGGCATTGGCTGGATTAGTTTCAATTGTAATGATTCACAGCTACCAACACCGCGATGTAGTGGAAGCAACAATTATGGGGTGAATATTGAATCAGATGGCAATTTAACCGGTTATGCTTATTACGATATCAATGACCCGAATACCGGCGCTGAAGAAACCGGTTGGATTGATTTTAATCCTTCTTTGGCGGGCAGGCCGGGCGCGCCAAACAGAACAGCGAGGGTTGATTTGGACGGAAGCGCTTCCAGTTATGGCTGTACAAGCGTTGGCTGTGTCTATGGCTGGGCAAGGGCAATTGGTTACGGAGGCGGTTGGGACGGTTGGATAAAGTTGCGAAAGGACCCCGGCGATTCAGGCGCAAATTACGGAGTGTATATTGATGCTAATGACGGCGAGTTCCACGGTTGGGCCTGGGGAGGGGATGTTGTTGGCTGGATAAGCTTTAACTGCGATAATCCGGAAAGCCCTAATTCCTGCGCTCAAACAAATGATTATAAAGTTCAGACGAGTTTTAGTTTTGTAAGCGCTCCGATTGCCAGCGACTTTAGAAAGGATACGACCAGCTATTGCACATCTATCCAAAAGAAAGGGCATATTGATTTTAGTTGGCTTTACACCGGCGATAATCCGCAAGAAGAATACAAAATCGCCATAGCTACTAATCCGGGATTTGGTGGGGCACAGGAAATTATTAGAAGCCAAGTAGTGACTTCGGGTTCCCGCGGAACATCGGGCGTTGATATTGTCCCGTCGCCGACAGTAGGGCAATTAGAAGTTGGTTATAACGATACTTACTATTTCCGGGTTATGGTTAAAGATTCCAATGGTGTATGGTCAAACGACTGGTCTGGAAGCATCAGCGCAACCACTCCATTACATGCCTATCCCTGGCCTGATTTTAGTTGGAGTCCGACAAGCCCGGCAGTGCAAGAAACGGTCATTATGGATGATTTGTCAAAATGTTATAATTCAAGCAATAACGAGATAGCTTGCAATTTCTGGTCCTGGATTAAGCCGGGAACCGCTACATTTGTTGATGGCACCAACTCTTCTCAAGCCGAGCCGCATATTCAGTTTCTTAACGCCGGAGACAATACCGTTACCTTGAGAGTGAGCGATGCGGTGGGCATTTGCGAGAAAACAAAAAATATCGGGATTAAGCTTCCGTTGCCGGGATGGATAGAGGTTCCCCCGCAGTAAAAATAATCATTTATCATTAATCACTAATTAATAATCGTTGATAATTAATAATTGACCATTGATGATTGATTATTCCCTTGTCTTTTTTTATATTATCTGCTAAAAACATAATAGCAATGTAAGTGAGTGTTTTTTATTTTTAATTTTTCTTTTTTAATTTTTAATTTGACTGAGCCCGAGCGAACCCTGAGCGAAGCGAAGGGGAGCGAGGGGGAGGGAACGTGGCAGTACCGAAACAAAAGAAAACTAAATCACGAAGAAATCAAAGAAGGCAGCATATATTTTTAAAGCAGCCGGCTTTAACCGTTTGTCCGAAATGCGGGAAGCCGGTCGCTTCTCATACAATGTGCAAGAATTGCGGTTATTACAAAGGGCGAATGATTGTGGATGTTTTGAAGAAGTTGAATAAAAAACAAACAAAGAAAAAAGAGAAAGAGATTAAGGAGGGAGGAAAAGGCACAGAGAAACCGTTGACAATGGAAGGCCTTTCTAAGCAGTAATTTATTTTTAATTTTTCTTTTTTAATTTTTAATTTGACTGAGCCGGAGCGAACCCCGAGCAAAGCGAGGGGGAGCGGAGGCGAAGGAATGTGGGAAGCCGTCATCTTTCAAGAAGTATAGCGATGCAATCCTTATACGAAAAGGATTTTATGGGCGACAAGGTGGACCTTAAAGAGGTCGTGGAGAGAAATATCCAAGAATTTGGACCGGGCTTGGAGGACACTGATTTTGCCCGAAAATTGTCGTTTGGCGTGGCGAATAATATGGATAAGCTTGATAAAATTATTGAAAAAGCGGCGCCGGAATGGCCGATTGAGCAAATTAATATAGTGGACAGGAATGTTTTAAGAATCGGCCTGTATGAACTGATTTATGCCAACAAAGAAGAGGTTCCCCCTAAAGTAGCGATTAATGAAGCGATAGAATTAGCCAAAATGTTTGGCGGAGAATCTTCGGGGAAATTTATCAACGGAGTGTTGGGCACGGTCTATAAAGAATTAAACCCTGAATCACAAATTCCAAATTCCAAATAAAAAATCGTCCGGTTATTCACCGGACCCGGTAGACGTTATTTGGAGCTTGGTGTTCGGGATTTGGCGCTTGTAAAAATGGAAACATTTTCAGAGTTAGAGGAAAAATTAGATATTTTTTTCAAGAGCAAGGACCTCTTAGCTCAAGCATTCTGCCATCGCTCGTATTTAAATGAAAATCCGAATTTCAGGACGGGCCATAATGAGCGACTGGAGTTTTTAGGGGATGCGGTTCTGGAATTGATAGTCAGCGACCGACTTTTCTTGGATTACCCGGACGAAGGAGAGGGCGCTCTTACAAGCTGGCGGGCGGCATTAGTCAACAGCAAGGCATTGTCAAAAGCAGCCAGAGAGCTTGGTTTCAATGAATTTTTGTTGCTCTCTAAGGGAGAGCATAAAGAAAGAGGGAGGGCGAGACAGGAAATATTAGCCAACACTTTTGAGTCCTTTTTGGGGGCCTTATATCTTGACCGGGGCTATAAAATATGTAAGAAGTTTATAGAGGAACATTTAATGGTTAAATTGCCATTAATATTGGCCAATCATGAGTTTGTTGACAATAAGAGCCAATTTCAGGAGATGGCCCAAGAAAAAGAAAAGATTACGCCCCATTATGAGGTTTTAAAGGAGTGGGGGCTAGATCACGCCAAGAGTTTCATCGCCGGCGCTTTTATAGGAAAAAAATTAATAGCCCAGGGTGAGGGCTTGTCAAAACAAGAAGCGGAAGAGAACGCTGCCAGCGAGGGGTTGAAGAAAAAGGGCTGGCAAAAGAAATAATTATTTGTAACTGATTATTAATCACTATTATGTTATCAATAAGATTATTAAGGCATGGCAAATTACACCAGCCGTCATATAAAATAGTGGTCATTGAAAAAACCCGCCCGCCTAAGAGCGGAAGGTTTATAGAACAGCTCGGTTTTTATAATCCCTTGACAAAAGAAAAGCAGTTTAACGCGGACAGGATTAAATATTGGATATCCACGGGAGCTCAACCGTCAGATACGGTTCATAATTTATTATTAAGAAATAAAATTATAGAGGGCGTTAAAGTTGCTGCGCATAATATCAAAAAGAAGAAACCGGGGGAGGCAGAACCCAAACCAGCGCCGGAGGCAAAACCGGAGGCAAAACCAGCGCCAGAGCCAGAGCCAAAACAGCCGAAACAAGAAGAAGGAAAAGGCGAAAAGGTCAAAACTGAATAATCGCCTTGACAATACGGCTTAAAGAATTAAAATAACAGAAGTTCGTAACTCTGTTTTTACAGAGAGATAGAAAGGTCGGAATAAGTGTAACAATAACAAGATTTAAAGAATATGGCAGAAAAGACACCAGACAAGGATTTTCTTGAGTTTATCGTCAAAGCCCTTGTAGACCATCCGGAGGATGTCAAAACTGACCGCAAGGTTGATGAAATGGGAGTTTTGTTAAACCTTAATCTACATAAGGAGGATATGGGCCAGATTATCGGCCGACAGGGCTCTACCGTAAGAGCTATCCGAACCTTGCTTCGCATTATCGGTTTAAAGAACCATGCCCGCGTCAATCTTAAAATAGAAGAGCCAGAAGGCGGTTCGGGCCGGACGATAGATAGGGAGAGAGAAAATAGTGAAACTAAGCTTGACGATTTAAAACTGTAAGTCGTCTAATTGTCAACAACAAAGAACCGTGCTATGAAATGCCCGTCCGCATCGCTAATGCGAGTAAACTCGCTTGCGAAGTGTCGCGGGTGAGGTAGTGCGGTTTTTTGGTGAAGTATGATGCAATTTGATATTATAACCATATTTCCGGAAATTTTTACTTCATATTTTAATGAGAGCATAATTAAGCGCGCCCGGAAAAAAAAGTTAATAAAGATTAATATCCATAATTTGAGAGATTGCGCCATAGACAGACATCGAACAGTTGATGACAGGCCTTATGGCGGAGGAGCAGGAATGATTTTGAAGGTAGACATCATTTTTAAGGCGATTAAAAAAATTATTAATGCAAAGATTAAAAATAAAGATAGAAGAATTATTTTGTTATCTGCAAAAGGCAAGCTGTTTAATCAGAAAAAGGCGCAGGAGTTTGCCAAGAAATATAAGCAGCTCATATTGATTTCCGGCCGCTATGAAGGGGTTGATGAAAGAGTGGCAAAATATATTGCTGATGAAGAAATTTCAATAGGGGAATATGTCCTTACCGGCGGGGAAATCCCGGCAATGATTATAGTAGATGCGGTTTCGCGTTTACTCCCCGGGGTTATAAAAGAGAAATCGTTGCAAGAGGAAAGTTTTTCCACCGGAGACAAGGAATATCCTCAGTACACCCGGCCGGAAATATTTGAGGCGCAAAAATATTTGAAGAATTGGAAGTTGTGTCCTTCAAAATTCCGGAAGACAAAATTTTGGCGAGTGCCAAAAGTATTACTTTCGGGCAATCACAAAGAGATAGATGATTGGAAGAAGAGAAACGTTAAAATCATTGAAAACAAAGAAAATTTGTGATAAGATTCAGAAGATAATCAATGATTATTGATAAGTGATTAGTGATTAATTACGGGTAGGTGGCGGAGCGGTCAAACGCATGAGACTGTAAATCTCACGGCCTCAGGCCTACGGGGGTTCGAATCCCTCCCTACCCACCGTCCCTTTGCCGAGGTTGATGCCGGCCTTTTGGCGAAGTGGCTTCTTAAAGGACTTATGTCACTGCTACGGAAACTTCGACAGGCAACATCGGCAGCGGGACGCCAGGATAGCTCAGTTGGCAGAGCATTCCCATGGTAAGGGAAAGGTCGCGAGTTCGACTCTCGCTCCTGGCTTAAAAGTGATTATAAATAATCAATGATAAATAATTAAAAAATATGGCAAAGAAAAAGAAACCAATTATACGGCTTAGATGTGACGTGTGCAAGGAAATTAATTATTACACGCGAAAGTCCCA
>Ga0268281_1001933_pt1 | contig 11110 bp, 8 predicted proteins | sample saktaG_10_FD_190134 | JGI IMG/M metagenome (GOLD analysis project Ga0268281, IMG submission 190134) | Saline water microbial communities from Sakinaw Lake, British Columbia, Canada - sak_2011_5_24_50m | ecosystem: Environmental > Aquatic > Non-marine Saline and Alkaline > Saline ... | reverse complement strand
GCGTGCAGGAAGGCACATCAACTATTCACTCGTCCCTGCTGCCGGTACTACCACAGAACCTCAAAGCTACGTGTACAGCGATGTTGTCGCAGATGTCTATGCCACTCATTACTACTGGCTTGAGGTTGTGGACTTTGGCGGAACTTCTTCTTTCCATGGTCCTTATGCCTACACGCCCGGAGATATTGACGGTGACAGCACACCTGACTTGATTGCCAGCACGGAACTGCTCGGCAACTTCCCGAATCCTGCGGTCAACTCCACAAAGATCAAGTACCAGATCAAAGGTACTGTGATCGATCAGAATGCAACCATCAGCGTGTATAACGTGCGTGGTGAGTTGGTCACAACACTCCAGGGAAGAAATGGTGTCGCGACACTCGATACATCCAACATGGGTCACGGTATCTACTTCTATAGATTACAAACAAACGACTACTCCGATATCAAAAAACTTATCGTTGTAAAATAATGTAATAACCTTATAAACTTCCCGGGTTCGCCTCACAGCGAATCCGGGTTTTTTTAAAATATGAAAAAAATTATATTCTTATTTATCTTTATATCTTTTTGTTCTCTTCTTACTTCTCAGTCTTTTCGGGATGATAACACCGTTGATCTTAGAATATCAAATGCACATACTGATAACGGTGTATTCAAAATGGATGTGGAACTACAACGCACTTCGTCTTGGCCCTTTACGGTTCCCAATATTGGTTATGATGACCTCTTGTGGAATGGTGATCTCCAATTTAGTTATAATACACTTGGATTTACGGACGATCCAACATATACAAACCTCAATCCGAACCTTGATACAGCAGAATATGGCATTGCAATATCATCAGCAGGAATAGCATTTACCTTCTCTATTATCGGTCCCATCTCACCGACCTCAACCTTGTATAATCCCACATTAAATGAATGGGAGCCGGTTTGTTCTATCGAATGGAACATTTCCGATCCTTACCAAAATTCCGGTATAGATTGGTCGACATCCGGCACGGGCTTAATTTCCGCTGCAGGTTTCCCCTCGGGCTTGCTCGTAAATACATTTTATGGCTCAGGTGATATTTCTTTACTCGCGGTGGAACCTTCAATCGAAGCTCCCGTCCTCTGCTTTATCCAGAATACACCCAATCCATTCGGCTCACGCTCATCCTCTACGGAACTCTTTATTACCTCTCCAGCTCAGGGTCAGATGGAATTGAATGTCTTTAATATTAAAGGACAGCTTGTCACTACGCTGTACAATGATGTTGTTCAAAAAAATCAGGATATTCAACTTTCATGGAACGGCAAAGATTCCCGAGACAACGATCTGTCATCTGGCATCTACCTTTACCAACTTCTTATTGAGAAAAGACTATTTGAAACGAAGAAAGTTGTGATAATCAGATAACCAAAAATTTTAGCAAAAAGAAAGGCTCACAGTTTAAATGAGCCTTCTTTATTATATTATGAGGTTATTATTCTTGTTCTAAAGCGTCAGCGTGCGCAAACATTTCCTTAAGAGAGCCGTACTGTTCAAAAAGCTGCAATGTTGCTTGCAGTTGCGGGTCCTGTCTTATCGCGATCTTGTTCCCTTCCTGAAGTCCAAACTTATTGCTGATGATCTGCGCCTCAAGTGCATTTTTTAGCCAGGGCTTCGAATCTATAAGCTCTTCATCGGTAAATTCAATACCTTTCTCAATAATAGCATTAATAAACTCATCAAAGAGCTCTTCATCGACATGGAAATTTTCATCGATCTCTGCTTTTGAAAGGAAATCTACCGCAAAGGGAAAGAAGACATTGTTCCTGCGAACATCAAGCTCAAAGGAATTTAATGTATCCTGTACGATAATGATATCGGGCGTTATGCCGCCACCGCCATAAACCTCTCTTCCGCCAACTGTATAGTAAGCTTCTCCGGGCACCCCGTTCTTGTTTTCTTCCTTTGCCAGATCAATACGTCCATTCTTTTTAATGGCATCTTCATTCGCATCATTATGAATGCAGCGCCCACTTTCTATATAATATTTTGAAGTGGTTATCTTGAGTCCATAATTCATAGGAAGAGGGAAAAGCTGCTGCACAGACCCTTTGCCAAAACTGGTTTGGCCCACGATGAGTGCCTTGTCCCAATCCTGAAGTGAGCCGGAAAAAATTTCTGCTGCGCTCGCACTTGCCTGGTTTACCATAACTATGATCGGAATATCCTCAAAAGCATAATCATCATTTGTATAAAACTTTCTATTGAATGTCGCGATTCGTCCTTTTGTTTCAACAACAAGCTTGTTTTTCGGAAGGAATTGGTCAACGGTCTCAATCGCAGTGCTGAGCAATCCGCCCGGATTCGAGCGTACATCGATGAGCAATCCTTTGATGCCCTGCTTTTCAAGATCCACCATTGCACTATGCAGATCATCTCCTGTACTGGCATTAAAGTTTGTGATACGAATATACCCGATATCCCCAATTTTATATGCATAGGGAACGCTATCCATCTTGACTTTATCACGCTCAATAACCACATCGAAGTTTTCAGCCAGACCTTCTCGTTTGACGGATATAGTTACCTCAGAGCCCTTGGGCCCACGAAGATGTTCCACTGCTTTCGTGGAAGTCCATCCTTCGGTTGACATGCCGTTCACTGCGACGATCTCATCTCCAGCCATAAGATTTGCTTTATATGCAGGAGTTGCTTCGATCACGGAGATCACCATTATATAGTCGCTGTCTTCCGATGAAATATGAATACCCAATCCGCCGAACTCGCCCTTGGTGCTTGTTTGCAGATCAGCAAACTCTTCGGGAGTCAGCAGACTTGTGTATGGATCGAGAGAGTCCAGCATACCGTTGATCGCACTCTCAAAAAGTTCTTGCGGATCGATCTCTTCGACATGTGCCTGATTGAGTTTGGTAATGATATCAGTAAAAAGCTTCATATAATCATACAAACTGCCCTGGGTGTTCTCTGCTTTTGCTAAACTAACCCTGCCGATCAAAAAACCAAAAGTAAGTGTAATAACGACTAGTAATATCAGAATTTGTTTCTTTTTCATTTTTTTACTCCCCTAAATAAATCATTATATCTTTGTTTCATGTTTTTCATTATATCCTGATGAATTTCTTCAATACTCTGCTTTCCATCAATAACAACAATCCTCTCGGGTTCTTCTTCAGCAAGCTTAAGAAAGCCTTTTCTAACTCTTCTATGAAAATCCATATCTTCGCTTTCAAGCCGATCTATGTCCTCGGCTTTGGTTCCGTTATGCAACCGCTCAAGACCGATCTCGACGGGAACATCAATAATATATGTCACATCCGGTTTTAGTCCAGTAGTAGCAATAGTATTTATTGTTTCAATTTCATATTCGGGTATTTCTCTGGCTGCTCCCTGGTAGGCATAGGTGGAATCATAATATCGGTCGCAGATAACGTTCTGCCCTTTTTCAAGCGTCGGAATAATCCATTCAAGTGTGTGCTGGGCTCTGCTTGCCATATAGAGAAATACTTCAGTAAGTCTGTTCATCTCAGTAAATTCTTTATTGAGAAGAAGGGCTCGGATCTCTTCGGAGATCCTTGGACCTCCCGGTTCTCTTGTAAGCAAAACTCTCTGCCCTTGTGCACGGAGCGATTCTGTTAGAAGCCTTGCCTGGGTGCTTTTCCCGCAACCTTCTATACCTTCAAACGTAATAAAAAGACCTTTTTTTTTCATAATATAAAATGGCACGCCCGGAGGGAGTCGAACCCCCAACTCACGGATCCGAAGTCCGTTGCTCTATCCAGTTGAACTACGGGCGCAGCGTCACACCATTTGCCGGGAGAAGTAATTTCTGTCAATAATTCTATCGAACAAATAATGAGGTAATGACATTTAATTATTGACACTCAATCTCCGATGTAGAGCTAATAACCATACGTGAGTTTGCCTATATGAAAGGATATATAACCTCAAAGCTTCTTAAAAAATTCCTCCTTGCAGGTACTGCACTTCTTATCGTAGTATTTGGATCAACGGCAGTATATTGGGTCATGAAAGGTGATTCGTATTCTTTGCTCGATTGCCTGTATATGACCGTTGTCACTATCTCAACAATTGGATATTCTGAAATCATAGATCTTTCCGGAAACAACTTCGGCAGGATCTTTACAATGATCATTGCCTTTACGGGTGTCGGCATTCTCACCTATGTGATTTCAACGATAACCTCGTTTACGGTCGAAGGGGAATTAAAAGCCACCTTCAGGAGAAGAAAGATGGAAAAAAAGATCGAACGTCTGAAAGATCATTATATTGTGTGCGGCGTGGGACAGGTTGGTCTCCATATTATTAATGAACTCTATGCAACCGGCAGGAATAGTGTGGTCGTAGTCCAAGACGTAGAGCGGATCGCGCGTCTTGAAGAACGCTTCCCGGAACAGGTTTATGTTGAAGGAGATCCTATCGAAGATACCGTGCTCAAAAAAGCCGGCATTGAAAAAGCACTTGGACTCTTTGCTGCATTGGATGATGACAATAAAAATCTCGTCATCAGTCTTTCTGCTCGACAGATCAATCCGAATATAAAGGTCGTGGCAAGCTGTCATAACAATATGAATGCGGAAAAGATGAAGAGGGCTGGTGCCACTGCAGTTGTTTCTCCTACGTTGATCGGCGGCTTGAGAATGGCTTCTGAAATGATACGCCCGACCGTCGTATCTTTTCTTGATACGATGCTTCGCGATACGAACAAAAATCTTCGCATTGAAGAAACTCCGCTCCTTGATTCTTTTGAAGGAAAGCAGTTAAAAGATCTCAATTTGAAGCAATATAAAAATACCCTCCTCCTTGCTATCCGCACGAAGATAGGTTGGATATACAACCCGAATGATACACATACAATAGCGAAGGGAACATCCCTTATCATTATGACAACTCCCCAGGAGCGCTCGTCTATTGAGAGATATATTTTAAGAAATAAGTAATTTTTCACACACTCAGAGGGTTCTCATGTTCGAAATAAAAATTCAATTAAATCAAGAAATTCCCTGCCTAATCCTCAAGGGGCGTCTCGACGGATTCGGCGCTGACCTTTTTGAGAAAAAAACCGACAATATACATCCTGACTCCTCTCACTGGATCGCTGATTTTCAGGCTGTTGACTATATGTCCAGTGCCGGAATTCGCGCCCTCCTCCGAAAAGATAAGGAACTGCGGAAAAAAGGCGGCACACTTATTCTGTACGGCATGACTCAGGATGTGGCAAAGGTTCTTAATCTTACCGGACTCTCAAAACATTTCATGGTTGTGCCCGACCAGAGAGAAGCGCTGGCTCATATCGCTCATCTAAATAAGGCTGTCGGAAACAGAGAAGAATTTACGTTTACAGAGCAGGGATGTACATATTCTTGCACGGGTGTACTTGAGCCGAATTCGATGATCGATATCTGGAATAATGCAAAGAAATCTAAGGCACCACGGTTCGACCAAGGCTCACTTATCTCAACAAATTTGAAGGAACTTGGGCTCTCTTTTGGTATAGGGGGTTTCGGTAACACTTCCGAACAAGCACAAGAAGGATTGGGGCTGTTCGTTTCGTTGACAACTGCTGCTGGTGTTTCCCCCGCTGATGGTTATTGCAGACCCGATTTTCTTTATTCAGGTGCGCCTGTAGAAGTCCAGATGCATCTTGCGCAGGCATTAAGTTTTTCAGGCGAGCCGTCTGTTATGATAAAGCAGGACGAGCAGGACCTCATCACTCTTGAGAAAATCACCGAAAGCTTTCATGCCTTTTTTGGATCCAGGCTTGATGCTCTCCCGCCTGCATGGGGCTTTATTTCTTTGGCAGAAACCGGGACGCTGCATGCTTCAAAAATAGAAACAGCGATTGACCTTTCTTCACATCAATTTACTATGTGTAAAAATGAGAAGGTCAAAAAAGCTCTCATCGTCGGCATATATTACGATCATGAAAGAATCGCGAAGGATGAAGATTTAAGAACCTTGCTTAAGAATTTTCAACTTATTTCAACTTCCTCAAAGATATGTGCATATGCTGTTTTATTGGACGATAAAGTTTCTCTGGAAATGCAGAATATTGGCAATGTGGTTTCCCAGATCACAAAATCTGAATCTATCCTTGATGTCGTACATATAGAACCCGGAACAACTGTCTCAAATACAAGATCTTGGGTATTTCTGCCATCTGCACTGCGACCTGCAGAAGAAAAGCAGCTGAGCATTGAAACTGCAGAAGGAACTTCTTATAATTCTGAATGGAATACAATAATACGACGGATCTATGCCGACTGCGGAAAGGTCATTCTTAGCCCTTTGCATGGTGGCTTTACCTCAACAACCTTCAACGTAACCAGTTATGATAAAGACGGGCGGCGGCTTCTGCCAACCGTTTTAAAAATAGGTTCAATTAAAAATAACGATAACGAAGTGAACGCATATCATAAATATGTAAAAAAATTCATCCTCAACAACAGCACGACCATCATGGGAACGACAACATATAAAAACTGGGGCGGGTTGCGTTATAATTTTCTTGGCATAAACGGGTCGGACAGCACGCTCGTGTGGTTAACTTATTATTATAAAAAATATCCTGCAGAAAGGCTTATCCCGCTTTTTGACCGCATTTTTACCGACATTCTCAAGCCCTGGTACGGACAACCGCACTGGGAACATATTTATCCTTTTAGCGAGCATTCTCCCCTACAATTATTCCCGAATCTTTTTGAGTGCCTTGAGCGGGAACTGGGCATTTCTGCTGATGAAGAAAAACTCCATTGTGATGAATTGGGACGGGAAATCATCAATCCCTACTATTTTCTTAAGCATGAATATCCCCTTCGCAAGGAAAGATCGAAGCTCTGGTATAAGGCTGTCACACATGGCGATCTGAACATGCAGAATATTCTTCTTGATGAAAAAGAGAATATTTATATCATAGATTTCTCGGAAACAAAACCTCGCAGCATCATTGCTGATTTTGCACGACTGGAACCGATCTTTAAGATCGAGATGTGTAACATCGATACTGAGAAAGATCTCAAACAAATGCTCGAGTTTGAGCAGGGGCTCTTGCGGACAGAAAACCTTGAAGACCTACCTCCTTTTATATACAGTGGAAATGACCCGATGGTGAAAAAGGCGTACACAATGATTTGCAAGCTCCGGGAATACGCAAACACTGTGACAATTTTTGAGACGGACATAATTCCTTATTTGATCGCACTGCTCGAATGGACATATCCTGTGGTGTGTTATACTCAACTCAATATACAAAAGAAAAAGTATGCTCTTTGCAGCGCTGCGCTGATGTGTGAAAAGATACTGGAACTCGAAAGGGAACGTGCATGAAGAATTTTAAAATGGTCTCCTGGAATGTGAACGGGCTTCGTGCTGTTCTTAAAAAGGGATTTGATAATTTCGTTAAGAGCGAAAATCCCGATATTCTTTGTATTCAGGAAATAAAACTGCAAGCAGATCAGGTTGAATTGAATTTCTCCGAATACCATGACTATTGGAACTATGCAGAGAAAAAGGGATACGCCGGAACGGCAATTTTCACCAAAGAAAAACCCATCAATGCATATAATGACATGGGGATAATCTTGCACGATAATGAAGGACGCATCATCACCCTGGAATATGAAAATTTCTTCCTTGTGAATGTGTACACCCCAAACTCTCAAAGAGGGCTCACCCGTCTTGAATATCGCCAGGTGTGGGATAAAGATTTCCTTGCATATATGAAAAATCTGGAAACAACCAAGCCGGTTATCTTTTGCGGAGATCTTAATGTCGCGCACAAAGAAATAGATCTGGCTCGTCCAAAAGACAATCATCATAATGCTGGTTTTACTGATGAAGAACGGGAGGATTTCACTCGAATTATAGAAGCAGGTTTCATAGATACTTTTCGTGAATTCAATCAGGACGGTGGAAATTACTCGTGGTGGAGTTATATGTTCAATGCCCGTGCAAATAATGTGGGCTGGAGGATCGATTATTTTCTTATCTCGGAAGCACTGCGTCCAAGCCTGAAGAATGCTTTCATTCTGCCGGAGGTAATGGGCTCGGACCATTGTCCTGTCGGGATTGAGATAACGTTATAAAAATATTTTAAACCACAGAGATCGCCAGTCTTCGTTACACTACGACCGGGCAAGCAGAGGACGCTGAGAAAAAATAATTACTAAAGATAATCTTCGCGCGTAATAATGTATATTCTCGTTACCAAGCCCCAGCTTGGTGGCGCGGATTATTGCGTTCCCAAAGAGGGCTTTGGGAACGAGTTGATGGATAAAAAAGGGGAGCACCGCGAAGCGCTCCCTGCCCTCAATAATTACAGATTATTATTTTGTAGTTTTGACCTGAAGAAAAACCTCTTTTCCGTTCACGTCCCAGCTTTTTAGATTTTCTGAATTTTCCATTTCTACGATTTCAACTGCCAGTGTTTCTTTCCGGATATAATTGGTAAACTTCTCGAAGGTTTCCTTGATATCATCGGACTCGGTGAAAAAAGAAATAATTATCCTATCCATAATATCAAAGTCTTCCTCTTTTCTCATGAACTGTATCTTATTTACCAGCTCACGGGCATTTCCTTCAAGCAGAAGCTCTTCATCGATTCGGGTGTCCAGTGCAACAAAAACACCGGCATCTTCACCATACACAAAACCTTCTTTATTTTGAGTTTCTATTTGCAGGCTATCCTTTGTCAGCTTCACCTCAACAGTGTCCACATCAAGATGATATATCCCGTCTTTATCCAGGACATCGATAAGATGATTTGCATTCATGTTTTGAAGCGCCTGCGCGATGTGTGACATGTGCTTACCGTATGTAGGTCCCAGCACTTTGTAATCCGGTTTAACACTGTAATCCATAAACCGGGTTTTATCTCTTACATATTCTATATCATGGATGTTAATCTCTTCGATTATCAGAGATTTCATCCGTTCAACGACATCTTTCATCTCTTCCGGGACATAGAGGGCTCGCAGCGGCTGGCGTATCTTTATCTGCACTTCATTTCTTGCAGCACGTGCCAGAGACACAATATCGATTATATTTTGCATCTCTTTCTCGAGTTTCGGCAGGAGCAGTTCTTCATCATGTTCCGGATAATTTTCCAGATGCACACTCTCCTTGTTCGTAAGCGATTGAAATATCTCCTCAGAAATATATGGGGTGTAAGGGGCACATAATTTTGAGATCGTCAGCAGAACTTCATAGAGCGTCATATATGCTGCAATTTTATCGTCTTCCATACCGGATGCCCACACGCGCTTTCGGATGCGGCGCACATACCAGTTGCTCACATCGTTTATCACAAATGATTGCAACAGGCGCACAGCACGGGTGAGATCGTATTTTTCGTTGAACTCCCGCACTTTCTTTATCACAGAATTCAAACGGGACATTATCCACCTGTCCAGTTCAGGACGATCCTCTGTTTTTATGGAATATTCCTTATATTCAAAATTATCAATATTGCCATAGGTTGCCAGGAAGGATGCCACGTTTTTCAGCGTGCCGATGAATTTATTATTCACTTCCAGCACACCCTCTTCATCAAAGCGTGTAGGAAGCCACGGGGGGCTTGTAGAGAGCATGTACCACCGGGTCGCATCAGCACCATATTTCTCTAAAATTTTGAACACATCAACGGCATTTCCTTTGGTCTTACTCATCTTTTTGCCGTGTTTGTCCAGGATCATTTCATTCACCAGGCAGCTCTTATATGACGACTCTCCTTTTACAAAAGTTGCAATCGCCAGCATGGTATAGAACCACCCTCGTGTCTGGTCAATACCTTCTGCAATGAAGTCTGCGGGGAAAAGTTCTTTGTCAAAGATTTCCTCGTTTTCAAAAGGATAGTGCCATTGACCAAAGGGCATTGAGCCGGAATCAAACCAGCAGTCTATAACTTCTGGAGTCCTGCGCATTGTGCTCTTGCATTCCGGGCATGTGAATATGACATCATCCACATATGGTCTGTGAAGCTCGATGTCGTCGGGAACGGGTGTGCCATCAGCAAGCGTGCCCTTCTCCTGAAGTTCTTTTATTGAGCCCGGGGAATACTGATGTCCGCACTTTTCACAGATCCAGATATTGAGCGGAGTGCCCCAGTAGCGGTCTCTGCTGATCGCCCAATCTCTATTATTCTCAAGCCAATCTCCGAATCTGCCTTCTCCAACATAGGAAGGATACCAGGCGATCTTTTTATTGTTCTCGATCATTTTATCGTTGTATGCGGTTGTTCTGATGTACCAGGACTTGCGTGCAAAATAGATGAGCGGGCTGTCGCAGCGCCAGCAGAAAGGATAGGTGTGTTTGATCTGTGTGCGGTTATAGAGCATTCCTCTCATGTTGAGATCTTTTATAATGCCCTTATCCGCATCTTTGATGAACTCGCCAGCCCAGTCTGTGATCTCCGCGGTGAATTTTCCTTCTTCGTCAACAGGACGCATAAAGGGAAGGTCGTACTGCTTGCCGATTGCAAAGTCTTCTTCTCCAAATGCAGGTGCCGTGTGTACGATACCCGTCCCGTCTTCCAACGTTACATAATCTCCAAGCGCTACATAGAATGCTTTTTCCTCGGGCTTGATAAAAGGAAAGAGCTGTTCGTATTCTTTGTATTCAAGGTCTTTGCCTTTGTACTTTTCAACTATTTCATAGCTCTCTTTGAGGACATCGAGCCGGGCTTTTGCCAATATAAGATATTCATCTCCGGTTTTTACTTTCACGTACTCATGATCAGGATGAACGACGAGTGCAACGTTTGATATAAGCGTCCAGGGTGTGGTTGTCCACGCAAGAAAATAGGTGCTTTCCTCGTTTTTGACCTTGAAGCGTATATACACGGAAGGATCCTCGACTTCCCGGTAACCCAGTGCCACTTCATGATCGGAAAGCGGTGTGCCGCAACTCGGGCAGAAGGGAACGATCTTCTTATCAATATAGATCATATCCTTCTTCCAATATTGGTTGAGTATCCACCACACGGTTTCGATGTAATCATTCGTGAGGGTGATATAAGGGTCGTCCAGATCGAGCCAATAGCCCAGGAGATTCGTCATCTCCCGCCATTCTTTTTCATACGTGAAGACCGATTCTCTGCAT
>Ga0268281_1001930_pt1 | contig 11124 bp, 7 predicted proteins | sample saktaG_10_FD_190134 | JGI IMG/M metagenome (GOLD analysis project Ga0268281, IMG submission 190134) | Saline water microbial communities from Sakinaw Lake, British Columbia, Canada - sak_2011_5_24_50m | ecosystem: Environmental > Aquatic > Non-marine Saline and Alkaline > Saline ... | reverse complement strand
AAAGAGGCGCCCCGCTTCTGTTCGCTGAAGGTCTCCTGACCGAAGCGGCAAGGAACCCTTCGACGAACTCAGGACAGGCTGCGGTCAGGAAACCTTGCCCAACCTCGCTCCCGCATCTGCTTATCGCTCGCCTGAGCCCTTCGAGAGGCTCAGGGCGAAGTCCGCTGTATATCTGTTGCCGTAATAAAAAGGCCACCAGGGGTTTCCTCCGGCGGATTCCTCTACCTCGGCAACTCAGGGATCATCACTTCCATCACATCCTCCAGACAGGTCTCGAAAGACGGTTGTCTGTCCTCCCTTCGCCCAACATGCTTGTGATGCGGAAAGTTTGCAAGATGAGTATGGTGCAGTGCATTGTCCCACCCGATCTTCAGTTGATTCTCGGCGGTGAGCCAGTAGTAGCTGTACCGCTCAAGAACGTCGCCCCTCCACTTCTCCGTCACTCGCAGATGTGTACCCTCTCTCAAGTGAAGGATGAGCCGCAATGTCTCCCCGTCGAGATCGAGGGGAACGATGCTCTGGATGTATTCCCCGAATTGCTCCTCTATCTCCAACAGCCTAACTGCCGCCAGCATGGATCACCTCTTCCAGACAAAGGCCGCTGCTGGCTATCTCCTCCAAAGAGGCGAGAGCCTCTCTTGTCTCCCCGATAACCTCGGCCCAATGGTGCCACAGGACGTAATCCTCGTGCATCTCCCAATCGGCATCGTCGGGCAGACCCTCGGCATCTAGCTCGGCCAGGGTGATCTGAAATTTCTCTTCAAAATGCTTGACTTTGCTCTCCGCAAGGAAGAGCCTCTTGCGCAGGTTTGACAGTCGGATAGCTATTCCGTAGCTGATAATGGCCGCCCTTTCGCCCTGAGGGAGAGAAGAAAAGAAACCCTCAATGGTCCGAGGTGAAAGGCTCGTTATGCTCACTTTATCCCCCTTCAGTCCTACCCTATCTTCTACCTTCACTATTCAATGCCAAATAGCTCTATCTCCGTAATCATCTCAAAGTGCCGCTTATTGAAAGTGGCCAGCTTCACTTTCGCCCCTGCCACTCGGCCCGAAGCTTGCGGACGTGTTCCACGCTGCTTTCTAGGTCCTCACGGTCGGCCCACATCCCGAAGGCTTTCTTGGCCAGGGCAGAGCGGGAATCAACTTGCTTCCTCAAGATCAGATAGCCTCCAGGACTCACCTCGGCCTGCAGCGTTTCCCCCTCTGTCAAGGAGAGACTTTTCCACAACCCCGGTGGTATCAAAATTCGAAATCCCTTTCCCACCGTCACTACATTAACCATAACTCTTCCCCCTTAGACATTTCCGAATCTATTTAGATTATACCACCCCCATCCCTGTTTGGCAAATAGCGACAACCTGCCAGGTGCATTTCAAGTGACCGTAGGGAGCGAAGCAATCCCCTCCGTCGCGGGTCGGAGATTGCTTCGTCGCAAAAAAGCGCTCCTACTCAGAAACTTGGCCTGTCATTGCGAGCCTCGCAGGGGCGAAGCAATCCCCACTCCGCGAATTGGAGATTGCTTCGGCGGAAAACCACCGCCTCGCAATGACAAGATGGGCGGCGTTTCTGTCCTTTAGAATGGCGGGGCACGCCATGGCCGACTCGCAATGACACGGGCTGAGCAGTTACTATCTGCTGCCGCAATAAAAAAAGCCACCAGGGGTTTCCCCCCGGTGGCTTTTGGTGGATCCTTCAGTCAAACCGCTGCGTGATTACCAGGTCGCGCCAGTCCAAGTGCCATTCGTGTAGGTGACCACGCCGGTATCACCGCACCTGTCGGGAACGATGTCGGTCTTCGTGGAGACGAGCGTGTTGTTGGGGTTGTAGAGCCTGATGTGATAGTTATATGGCCCGCCTGTCCCGTTACGGACCGCCGTGCTGAAGTTATCCAGGGCGAACACGCCGTTGGCAGTGGTAGTGTCGGTATCAACCACGGCCCAGGTGTCGGACCGGACAGCATCAACCCTGTAGCCCGCAGCCGCCACGCCGCCGATGGTGGCCGTGCCCACGACGCTGCTCCACTGGCACAGCGTGAAGGTTAGGAACGGGTTTTGGAGGCAGACACCAGCGCCGTCAACGTAGGTCCAAGTGGCTGCGGCGGCGTCATAACCAGAAGGCAGCGTGGCTGTACCGGTGATTGTCTGACCACCAGCCACATTGACCAACTTGACACCGTCGTTGTCGGTCGTGACAGTGTACGCCAGGAACTCGTCGGTCCCGTGCAGGTCGTCGTACGTCGCTAGGCCCTCGACCAAGACTCCGGGGAGGATCCCACCATGCACCTCGACGTTCGCGGCAGTCGTCGTGCTGTACCACGTCGTAACGGTCATCGGGTTGGAGCAGATGAGCTCGAAGTTCTGCTGAGTCTCATCGCCGCAGTAGACAGTAGGTGTCGCAGCGCCGTCGAAAAAGGCTGTCTTGGTGAACGCCATCGTGACAGCGCCACTGGCCCCCACCACCGTCACACCCGGGATCTGGTAGCCACCAGTGGAGTCGGTGGTGTCGATCAGGAGACCATCCTCGTCCGTGACGGTCACCGCAACGTCTTTGATCTCTTCGCGGTCATACCCGTGATCTGCCTGCCGAACGGTAACGTCGCCGTAGAGGCTGCCGTCGCAGGTAACACTGCCCGTGGCGTACGGAATGCCCTCGTAGATCCTGCACAGATCGCCATCGATGGTCAGAGGCGGCACTCGCCCTTCCCCAAGCTCAGCCTCCCAACTGTAGTTCATCACCACCACTGAAGGCATGACTGGCTCCGGATTGGTTTTGCCGTCCCCGTCCGTATCGCAGAGCTGCTCCACGCCTACGCCAGGGTCGACTGTCACCTTGGCCGCACCAACGAAGCCTGCAGTGACGACGGGGAAGTTGTTCAAGTCAATGACCGTCATGTGCTTGGGCTGCAGCCAGGAGGCCCAGAAGAAGTATACCTCTCTGCCCGTCTCGTCATAGAGGGTCACTTTCGGCCTGATCTTGTTGCAGTTGGAGTTGTTGCGGATGACGATCTTGGAGGTTACTCCCTGACCCTCCCTGGCGATGAAGGGCAAGGCCCACCCTGTGGCCTCAAGCTTCTGATCCTCTGGATGGGCGTTGTAGGCTCCACCCTGAGTCTCGCCAGCAGCGGTGGGTCTCCAGATCCCCAAGTCTGGATCCCACATCTTGGTCTTCTTCATGTCTACCACGACGAAGATGTTCTGTCCCTCATGCTCATTACCGGGATAGTCCACCTGATTGTGGGACTGAATCTCCGCCGCCCCAACGTACCCGAAGGGGAAGTTGTGGCCCAGGTCAATGATCGCCGGCAGGTAGAACGTCTTCGTGCCGTTCCGGCAAATCCAATCGCCCACGAACAGGACCTCATCGCCGCTCTGATCCATGAAGTTCACCGTGACGAAGGTCGGCTTGGACTCCACGGTCAGGTTTTGCACCTGGATGCTGGATGTCCAGCCGCTGATCTCGCGATAGAGGAAGTCAGCGTACCACTCCGTCTCCGCATAGTCGTAGGGCAGGCCGCGGAAGGTCAGCAACGTGCCTGCGTCGTTCGTGGCATCAACGGTCCACTGGTCAACGATGATGCCCAGCGGCTCGTTGGCCGAGATGTAGGCCGAACCCAGCCACCCACCAGCGCCCATCAAGGCCGCCGGGAAGGCCAGGTCCCCACCAGGCCCTACGCGGATCGCCTCACCAGGCGCCAGCTCCGTGATGTGCTGCGATATCTGGTACTCGCAGTTACCCTGTTCCTTGTAGTAGATCCAGACCGAGGTGCACAACTCGCCTGAGTTCTGGATGCTGATGGTGGTGTCCAGGGAGTGGTTGTAGTCGTACATGACGTAAGGCGCGAAGTACTTGGTGTCGGTCTCCATGCCCTCGGAGATGCCAACGTAGCTGCTGGCTAACTCGTGCAGATTGAGGTCCATCCCCCAGCGATCCACCGTCACCGCCAGAGTCACTGCACCAGTGCAATTAGCCGGATTTGTCAGGTCTGGTTTTGACGTGGGCTCTGTTGCCATGCTGCATACGATGGCCGACCGGGCATCAGCCGGAGGAGTCAGGGTCCAAATGCCATTTGCTTGTACATACTGCTTATGGTAGGTCGATAGGGCTGCCGTAGCGTTAGGCGGGCACTCATCCGTATACGTCTTCCAGTAGGTAACGGCAACCCACGTCGCCACCGTGCTCGAGGTGTTCTGGATCTGAAGCAGAGTGTCCCAATCCCCGCCCCCGAAGAGGTCTTCCACGTCTATGCGGGGCACCTGGATCCTTTTCCCCTGATCCGGGTCTGCCGAGACGGTGCTGGCGGTCATCAGGCCACCAAACAGCCCGATTACCAGCACCAGCGCCATTAAAAGTCGAAATTTCTTACTCATTTGTTACTAACCTCCTTAAGTTTAGTTGTGATTGTGGCGGTCAAAACTTGGGTTGACGACCTGCATAAGCCGCCAACTATCGGGTAATCCAGTCTCTACCCTATGGCCTCACCCCCTTTCAAGTAAAAACAATCTGTCCATTCTCACTATATATAACGTAAAAACCGCGATTTAGATACGGGTACCGGCGACCAATTCTGAATGTTTTAAGGTTTCTTATGTTAGAGAAAAGCGATTCACGTTTCACGTTTTACTCACTCGACGACGTCCCAGATCACAGTCTTGATCACACCTCCCCCCTGGTAGATGTTGACCAGGTAGCGGCCCTCTCCGCCTGCCGGGAAGGCAATGGACACCGTCCCATCCCCCGATAGGGTCCTGACTTCTTCGTGCAGAACGTTACCGACGTTGTCATAGACCTTTATCCCTACCTCTTCGCCCGCCATGTAAACATAGTTGAACACAATGTAGACCGTCCCGGTGCCGGCGGGGAACTCACTTACCGCCGCCCCCTGAGGAGCGTCGCTCACCCGGCAGTTCGTGACCGAGGAGGCAGGCACGGGCTGGAAAGGCGCCTCCGCCTGCGCCGCCGGCGTGACCGTAGGCTCCACTGGCGGCATTGGGGTAGGCGTGGGCGTGCTCGTGGGCGTGCTCGTGGGCGCGCTCGTGCTCGTGGGCGCGCTCGTGCTCGTGGGCGCGCTCGTGCTCGTGGGCGTTGGGGTCACAGGCTCCACCGTGGTCGGCGGGAAGGGCACCTCCGCTTGAGGTGTCTCCGTGGCCGTCACTTCCACTGCCGGCGGGAAGGGCACCTCCGCTTGAGGCGTCTCCGTGGCCGTCACTTCCACTGCCGGCGGGAAGGGCACCTCCGCTTGAGGCGTCTCCGTGGCCGTGGGCGGCACTGGCGTCGCCGTGGGCACAGGGGTCGGCGTCGGAACGGGTGTGGATGTGGGCGGCACTGGCGTCGCCATGGGCACAGGGGTCGGCGTGAAAGTGGGCGGCACTGGCGTCGCCGTGAGCGCTGGAGCAGCCGGCAAGCCGGGGGCCCCTGGCACCGCCGTATCCGTCGGCCGCGGCCTGGGGGGCCTCGGCGTGAGCAACAGGTCAGGCTCTGTCATGGCCCCCGTCGCTAGCGACTGATACTCCGCAGAAGTTTCGAGAGCTTCTTCGACAGCCTCCTGGTCGGAAGGCAGAATCTCTAGCTTCATCTCCTCCAGGATCACCTGCTGCCTCGCCATTAGCAGGTTAAAGTCGTCCAACAGGCTGCGCCCCTCTTCATCAGGGACCCGGCTGATGGCCGCCAGAGCGTCGCTGTACTCACTCCCTATGGCCCATAGAGTCGTTTCATGCAAGCCCTTGCCCGCTTTCCACAGAGTTTGGGCCTCTGCCAGTCGCTTCCCGGAGTAATCCATGTGCAACCTGGCCTCGCCCGCTGCGGTAGTGGTGAGAGCAAGTTGAACCCGCTCGGTGGTGCGCTTGATGGGATAAAGGGGGCTATCGGGCAAGCTGCTCGCCGCCACCCCCACCGCCCCCGCGCTGATGAGGGAAACGATAACGAGCAACGCGGCTATGGCCTGCGCCAGCCTCAGGGGCTGTCTCCCCTTATCATTAATAACAAGAGGAAGCTGCGCCCAGGGCTGCACCAGGATAGCCGCGCTCTGCCCCAGACGGCGTAACAAGCCAGGCCGAGCCGGGGCCTTCTCCCTTCTCTTCTTGGCCACTGCCGCGAGCAGCCGCAGCCGCCCCGCTGCCCTGGCGTCTGGCGAGGGCACAGCCTGCGGCGTCTGGCGAACCAGCATCGCCGTCCGCAGCAAGGGACGGAGCTCGGCCTCGTGCTCAGGGTAACGCGCGAGCACCTCTTCGAGGCCAAACTCACCAGTATTCAATTGAGAGAGACACTCATTGAGAGCGCGTTCAAGTCCCCGCCTCATGGTCTCAGTCTCCTCTCAATATCAATCCCCATCCGTAACTGCTCAACCCGTGTCATTGCGAGGAGCGTTTTCTTGCGACGCCTGTCCTGAGCTTGTCGAAGGAAAGCAATCTCCTCTTCTCTACTATATATAACGTAAAAACCGCGATTTAGGTACGGGTACCGGCGACCAATTCTGAATGTTTTAAGGTTTCTTATGTTAAAAGAATCTTAGCCCCTGTCAGGAAAGAACTCCTCCAGGACACGGTTCAACGAGCTCAGACCCCGATATTGTAGTGATTTAACCGCCCCTTCGGACTTACCCAGCACCTGCGCCACGTCAGGGGGAGAGAATCCCTCCACGAACCTGAGAATAATCACCTCTTGCTGATCCTCAGTCAGATTTCTGAGGGCTCGCGCCAACTCCTGTTGGGTAATCTCTCTCTCTAGAACATCGCTGGGATCCTTCCCAGCGGGAAGCACTTCATCCTCCAGCGGTAAATCAACTGGCCCTTGATGGCTGCGGAAGTAATCAACCATCATGTTCCGGGCGATGCGGTAGAGCCACGACGAGAAGGGGAGCCCTCGGAAGGTGAAGGAGTCAATGGACTCCAGGGCTTTTATAAAAACCTCCGACGTCAGGTCCTCAGCTTGAGAAATGTCAGATACCCGAAAGTAGATATAGTTATAAATGCCCTGATAGTAATGCTCATAGAGCCTGGCGAAGGCAGATGAATCGCACTCCTTCGCCCGCTCGATCAGTTTCTGTTCTTCCTGCTCAGAGATATCTCTATGCATCATCATAACGTAAAAAAGCCCAAAAAGATACGGCTTGTGAAGACGAATTTGAGTTTCGTGAATCCGTCAAAATTCATTGAGATTCATTGCTTTTGTCGCGTCAATATGATATAATCTATTGGTGAATTTGTCAAGAAACAAGAGTAGTAACGAGGGGTCCCAAAGGGTGCCAGTTCCTCGTTCGCCGAAGGTCGCGCTCCGGACAAGCTCGGTCGGGAGGATTCTGTTGAAAAACGCCTCTTCAGTGGGAGTCCCCAACTTGTTGGGGGTCTTCTCGTATGCAAATTGGCGCCGTTGCGGGGACAACCCGAACAAGTTCGGGACTCCGGCGCTCCGCGGTGGGGGACTGTCCCACTTCCTCGTTCGCCGAAGGTCTCCAACCGAGGCGCTCAGGATGGCTCGGTCGGGAGACCTTCGCCCATCGTAGCTGGACGATGTTACATTTGTCATTGCGAGCGCAGCGAAGCAATCTCCAGGCTTGCCAGGAGATTGCTTCGGCGCAAACAGCGCTCCTACTCAGAAACTTGGCCTGTCATTGCGAGCCCCGCAGGGGCGAAGCAATCTCCACATAGCTACTTGGGGATTGCTTCGGCGGAAAACCACCGCCTCGCAATGACAAGATGGGCAGTGTTTCTGCCCTTTAGAATGGCGGGGCACGCCATGGAAGGCTCGCAATGACACCTGGGGTGAAATCCAACACTGCCAAGGTAGGATGCTCATGATAAACCGCCAGACGATATCGCTGTTCACGAAAACCGCGGGGCCCAGATCGGTGGCCATAAAGGGGCAGCAGCACCTCGCCAAATTGCTGACACACAGCACGCCAAGGAAGCTGGCCAACTGGCTGTTGGCAAAGGTTCAGAGGCGTTTCAGAACGGCGAAAGATTGCCAGAAACATCAGCACCAGGGTCAGCACCAACCTCAACTACTTCGACGTGGGAATGGCCGAGCAGGCCGTCGTTTCGGGGCTGGAGGAGTTGGTCATCTCCCTGGACGGAGCAGATCAGGAGACGTACGAAACGTACAGGGTGGGAGGAAGCCTCGACAAAGTCATCGAAAACATAAAGTCATTGATCAAACAAAGGGAGGCTTATCAGAGCCCTTTCCCGCTCCTCACCATCCGGGTTTTATTGAACAGATATAACGAAAATCAGCTCCCCGCTATCAGGCGACCAGGAAAACAACTGAGGGTAGATAACGTGGTGGTGGCCCCCATAATGGTGAACACGGACAGCCGAGAGGACATGGAGAGGTGGCTCCCCGTGAATGAAAGACACAGCTTTTATGACTATCAAACACGTCAGGACAGAACGCTGCAGAAAGTCAAAGCATGTCCCTATCTCTGGGAGAGCTGCGTGATCAGTTGGGAGGGAGCAGAATTCACACAGAATTCACGCAGAATTCACGCTACTTTCACCCGCAAAACCTTCAACTTACGTTATACTGGAATAACGGTAGTCTGGCTGCGACCCCAGACGTACTTTTGTTGACAAATCTACGAACGTTGCTCATAATACAATCATCCAACCTCTACCGATAAAGGCAAACCCATCAAAAGGTGGGGACGCAAAGCCACGGGTCTACGTTAGCAGAGAGTCAATCGCTGCCAGCGAGAAGCTACCAGCTAATAGGACAGCCGAGTTGCCGAAGATGGGAACTGAGAAGCGTGCTGTCCGAGCAAATCGCTGCGGCGGCACGCGTTTTTTCTTTTCAAGGATCTCCGAGGTTTCCAAGGTCTACCATTTAAGGAGGCACTAACGATGAAGGTAAAGCACCTTCTTTCCATCAAGAAGCTGGCAACCATTTTGGCCTGCCTGGTCTTTTGCGCGAGCTTGTTTCCGCTTCCCAACGCTCTGGCCGTTCCTCTTGCCGCTCCACCCCCTTCAGGTCTGACACCGGCCGCGCCGGCGGCGCCCACCTCCCAGGAAATCAGGTTGACCGAGGAGAATAACGGCTGCCTGGCCGAGCTGGGCGAGGATCAAACCCTGGTTATCAGTCTGGAGAGCAATCCATCCACCGGTTACTCATGGGAAGTGGCGGAAATGAACAAGGATGTACTGCACCAGGTGGGCAAGACCGAGTTCGAGCAGATGGTGCCTCTGCTTGGTGCTCCAGAGAAGCAAACCCTACGCTTCAGGTTGGCAGGCGAGGGCCAGAGCATCCTCAAGCTGGTCTATCGTCGTCCCTGGGAAAAGGACGTGGAACCAGCCCGGGAATACTCCATTCAGGTGGTTGGGCAACCAGCCACCAAGCCAGAGAAGGGACTAATGAGCCCCGCTGTGCGGGAGGAGTTTATGCGCCTGGAACTACCCCCGCAGGGGCCGGCCGTTGAGCCGAGTATTTCCGGGCAGGTCGAGCTGCCAGGAGACATGGCTGGTTGGACAACCATCATGACCGAGGGCTTCGAGGGGAGTTTTCCAGGGTCGTGGAGTGTGTTTGACAACGCCGACGGCTACGGCGAATACTACTGGGGCAAGCGCAATTGCAGGCCCCACTCCGGCTCTTACAGCGGTTGGAGTGTAGGCAGCGGGGCAAACGGTGGCAGCCTTTCCTGCGGTGCCAGCTATCCCGACAACGCCGAAGCCTGGATGATGTATGGGCCATTTGACCTGAGTAGCGCAAGCGATGCCGAGTTGCTTTTCTGGTATTGGAACTACTCCGAATCGTACTACGATGGCCTTTTCTGGGGCGCTTCCATCAACGGCAACAATTTCTATGGCAACGGCGTCAGCGGGAATTCTGGCGGATGGATACAAGTGAACTTCGATTTGACCAATGTCTACACCTTGGGCGATCTCACCGGCCAGCCTCAGGTCTGGATAGCCTTCGTCTTCGCAAGCGATTACAGCCTCACTTACTCTGAGGGGGCTTATGTAGATGACATCGTCCTCCGTAAGCTAACGGGGCAACCTGCCCCGTCCACACCCACCAACACGCCAGACTCCTCATCGTCGTATCCGGCTGCCTTTGATTGGCGAAACCAGGGAGGGGTCACCTCCGTCAAGAACCAGGGTTCCTGTGGCAGTTGTTGGGCCTTTGCTACAGTGGGGCCGTTGGAGGCCAATATCAAGATCAGCGGGGGGGGTGAACAGAATCTCTCAGAGCAGTACCTCGTTTCCTGTAACACAGATGACTGGGGCTGCGATGGTGGGTGGTGGGCTCACGACTACCATCAAAACAAGAAACCACCCAGCGAGTCCGAGGCCGGGGCGGTCTTCGAATCAGCCTCCCCCTACGTGGCAAGGGACACATCCTGCGGCGGCCCCTACTCCCATCCTTACAGGATCAATTCCTGGCACTACGTAGGAAGCGAATGGGGTGTTCCATCTACTGAAGCCATAAAGCAGGCCATCTACAACTATGGACCTGTTTCGGTAGCCGTCTGCGTAAACTCCGCTTTTCAGGGATATTCCGGCGGTGTTTTTACAGGCCCTGAGTGTACGGATATGAATCACGGCGTCGTGCTAGTTGGCTGGGATAACAATCAAGGGGTATGGATCTTGAAGAACTCCTGGGGTACAGGCTGGGGCGAGAGTGGCTATATGCGCATTGGCTATGGGGTCTCCAGGGTGGGATATGCTGCAAGCTACGTTAACTATAGCGCTCAAGGTCCCACACCAACGTCTACCAACACGGCAACACCAGGGGGCCCGACAGCGACACCCACGCCAACGTCGGTAGGGCCGACGGCGACAGCCACGCCAACGTCGGTGGGGCCGACGGCGACACCGACGGTGACGCCGACCCCGACGGCGACACCAACTCCCGACCTCACTCCAGGCCAGCCAACGCTGTTCACCCCAGCCAACCACAGCACAATCGCTGACCTCACACCCACCCTCGACTGGAGCGACGTGGCCCGCGCCACGTCTTACCAAATCCAGGTCGCCGCAGACACCTACTTCAGGACAGTCTCCATTGACACCACGACCACCGAATCAACCTACACCCCCACCGACAACCTGACAGCCAACACCAGACACTACTGGCACGCCAAAGCCTGCAACGAATACGGCTGCGGAAGCTGGTCGAGTACCTGGTACTTCTACACTC
>Ga0268281_1001926_pt1 | contig 11136 bp, 7 predicted proteins | sample saktaG_10_FD_190134 | JGI IMG/M metagenome (GOLD analysis project Ga0268281, IMG submission 190134) | Saline water microbial communities from Sakinaw Lake, British Columbia, Canada - sak_2011_5_24_50m | ecosystem: Environmental > Aquatic > Non-marine Saline and Alkaline > Saline ... | reverse complement strand
TAACATATTATACTTTGGTGACGAAGAATTTGTCAAGTGAATAAATTGCCTCACAAAGTAGCAAGAATAACGAAGACATACTATAGTGTAAACTTTATTGAGTAGTTAGATAGAAAGAAGAATGCTGCTTTTTCTATCTTTTCTTTCGCTTTCTTAACTCGATACTATATACTCGATACTATATTTTTGATTTGACATAAAAGATAAGTTGTTATATTGTAAAAAATATAAAAATCCTATAAGAAGTTAAAGGATTAAAAGAATGATATTATCATTGGAAGATATAAAAGCATTATGTACCGATACTTCTTTTATGCGCGGCTTAGAATATTTCCAAATGGGTAATGTTACAGACTTAGAGCAATTCGGGAACAAAATCACCGCTACAGTAGAAGGAACCAGGGATTATACGGTAACAATCCGTAAAGATAAAAAAACTATTACAGCTACCTGCACTTGTCCTTACGATTGGGGAGGTTATTGTAAACATATTGTGGCTACACTTATCGCCCTATCAGAAAATTATCCAGAAATTAAAAAGGATAAAGATAAAAAAGAGAAAAAAATTATTAAAATTTTAAATAATCTCTCTTTTAATGAATTGAAAGATTTTCTAATATCTGAACTTGAAAACAATCCTCCCTTAAGAAACCACTTTACAATTTACTTTTCAGGGAAAAGCTCAAAAGGAAAAAGCCTCAAAGGCTATAAAAAAGAGATCAATCTGTCCTACAGTGAGATAAGCGACAGCGATGGGTATATTGAGTATGGGACAGAAGTCGATTTTTCATATATTCGTGATTTGGCTGACCGATATACTGAGGCGGGAAATTTCCTTGAAGCAGCGACTATCCATCAAGCACTATCTGAAGTTATTGCTGAAAATATGGAAGAGGTGGATGATTCTGATGGATACTATAGAGACGAATTTTGTTTAGCTATAGAATATTTTGCAAACTGTATAAATGAAGCAGAACTTAGTCATATAGAAAAAAAGAAGTATATTGACTATTTTTTTGTTAAATATATTAAAAATGACCCGGACTATTTTCGAGAAAACTATGATGGCGCTTTAAGCGAAATATGTTTCTCAAAAGATGATTTGGAATATTGGAAAAAACTACTCAAACCTCATCTTCCTAAAAATCTTCCGGATAGTGAGCAATGGAGTGAATATTATCAAGCAAAGGAGTTCCTATTAAGACAGCTTTGCCTACTGGATTCACTTAATCATGAAAAAGAATTCTATGAATTAGTAAAAAAATATTACCGCCAGGAGGAAGAATTTTGTCTTTTTTATATTGAACGTTTAGAAAAAGACAACAGATGCAAAGAGGCTATTAAAATTGCCGAAGAAGGTCTTGACCTTTTTCCTGAGCATATGCTCATAGAAATACGCCGGTTTTTAAATAGATTCTATAAAAAGCAATCTCCGGAGAAATATAAAGAGAACCTTATAAAACTTTTTATTCAAAATAAAGACTGGAATGATTACGAAAGACTGAAAGAAATCAGTTCTAAAGAAGAGTGGAAAGAAAAAATATTTTCAATAATTATTAACAATCTCCCAAAGGATAGAGGCAGATTTAACAGTGATACAATCATTGATATCTATCTAAAAGAAAAAATGTTTGAAGAGGCATTTGAACAGGTTCTTGCGAAAAAAAGTCTTTTTACTCTTGATACATACTATAAAGATTTATCAGCAAAATTCCCCGAAGGATACTTTAAGGCTTACAGGGAGCTGCTTATTCCTTTTACTGATATCAAGATGGGAAGATCACACTATAGAAATATCGTCAGCTATTTGAATCGAATGAAAAGAATAAAGGGATTTCAAGAGGAATTTAACGAATTGGTGAATTTACTCAAGACCAAATATGCAAAGAGACCTGCTTTTCTGGATGAGATGAAATATATGTAAAATACAAAAAGCCGAATATATAAAACCATTTTTAAAAGAATGATGAATATTATCAAAAAGATGCTAGATTAGGAAATTAAAAAAGATTTGACCAAATTTTTACCACTAAATCAAAGAACGACTGTTACAAAAGTAAAAATCTGGCTAATTAAAAAGCTAGACGAAATAGAATAAACATTTTTGTAAAAGGTGGAAATTAATTATGGAAACAGATTTAAATAGAATTAAAAAATTGTCAGAAGAGAAAGAAGATGAAAATTGGAAATTTAGATCTTTCTTAAAAGTATGTAATATTCCTTCGAAAAAAATAGATTCAATAGTTCACAGATTGTATCACCATGTAGCTTCAAAAATTGATTGTGAGTCTTGTGCAAATTGTTGTAAAGAATTAAATGCAGTTTTAGATCAGGAAGATTTAAAAAAATTATCTAAATATTTAGAAATTTCTATTGAACAATTAAAAGATCAGTACTTGACAAAAGATTCTGATTTGGATTCCAAAAAATTTACATTTAAGAAAAGGCCTTGTCCCTTACTAAAAAATAATTTATGCTCTGTGCCTATCAATTATCGTCCTAAAGATTGTGTATCTTATCCTTATCTCCTTAAAAAGGATTTTACTTTCCGATTAATGGGTGTAATAGGTAATTGTTCTGTTTGCCCAATTGTATTTAATGTTTATAAACTGCTAAAAGATGAAGTCTGGCATAAACATTTTTCTGATGATTTCAGTGACTTTTATTAAAATTATAAACTATGGATTATACTAAATGATAAGAAGGGCAATTGACTAATTAAAGGGAGAGCACCATGAAAACAAAAGATGAATATTTCAAAATAATTTTAATTTTAGTTACATTATTTTTATTAATTTTTAGTGCATCTGTTGCCTCCCTCGGACAAGAACTAACCGGAGAAGAAATTATAAACAAAGTAAATGAATTAATGAATCAGGATACTGTGCGGGCAAAAATAAAAATGACTATTGTTACATCCTCCGATAATGAAAGAGTTTTTATCTATGATTCATATAGTAAGAATAAAGGCGAAAAAAACCTATTGCGCTACATAGAACCCAAACGAGCAAAAGGGCAAGCCATCTTGATGCTCAACTATGCTGATGATATCTGGATGTATTTTCCCCGTACAAAACGGATACGTAAACTTGCCACCAATTCCAAAAGTCAAAAGATGGAAGGCAGTGATTTCTCCTATGAAGACACCGGGGCAAGTGATGCTTTTATTGAAGATTTTAGCAGTAAAAAACTTGGCACAGAAAAAAAAGAAGGATATGATTGTTACAAAATAGAGATGCTGAAAAAAGAAGGTATTGAATCCGGTTATTCCCGCTTGATTATGTGGATAATCAAAGATAGCTTTATCCCGATAACCATAGATTATTATGACGTGGAAAATCCTGAACTTTTATTAAAAACATTGATTCAATATGATATTAAGAACATAGATGGTATTCCTACAGCGACAAAAATGATAATGTATAATAAACTGGAAGATTCACAGACAAGCATAGAAATGCTCGAAATAAAATACGATATAGAACTAGATGACAGTCTATTCACTGAAAGATATTTAAAAAAGAGGTAAATTATGAGAGATAAAATCTTAAAAGCTTTAGCCAAACTGCATGCTCAACATCCCTGGAAGATGGTAATCGTGGTACTTCTTATCACTATGATAATGGGCGCTTTTGCCACACAATTAGAACAGAGCATGCGATGGACCGACTTACTTCCTACGAAGAGTGAAAAGACAATCCAATACAATAAAGTAATAAACGAATTTGTAACAGCAACCAATATAATAGTAGTAGTTGAGGGGGAAGAAGAAAAAATAAAAGCTTTTACTGAAGCAGTTGTTCCTCAAATCAAGCTGGCAACTGACCCCAAAGACGGAAAACTTTATGCAAAACGAATTGATTACAAACAGGATGTAGATTTTATCCGCGAACATGCTTTAATGCTGGTCAAAGCTGACGATTTACAAAATATGAAAGAGCTATACCAAAACCCCAATTTAGTCCCACTACTAACTAATATAAATAATAGCTTCGAAAAGGAATATGTTGGCCGGAAAGAATCGATTTCTACTCGAGAGAAAGAAGACAATACTATAATTATTTTAGCTGGCATCTCCAATCTGATTTCGGTAATGCAAGATTATTCTTCCGGGGAAATCCACTCTCCGGAAAAGGCTCAAAATGCTATAGATAAATTACTGCTGGGAGAACCTTATCTATTATCTTATGATAAACAAGCTCTTATTATAAACATTATCCCTAATTTCAGCATGACCGATATGGGTAAAATGATTTCGGGAACAGATGCAATTCAGGAAGTAATTAACCAAGCCCTAAAAGATTATCCGGAAGTAAAGGCAGGGCTCACCGGAATGATTCCTTTGGGTCGTGATGAGATGGTTTACGGAGAGCAGAGTATGGGTTATACCACTATCATAGCTTTTATTGTCATTTTAATTTTATTAATTCTTTCTTTCCGAATGTGGGCTGCTCCTCTTTTTGCCATTCTAAATTTATTAATCGGACTCATTTGGGCAATCGGACTGACTGCCATACTGGTTAAGAGTTTGAATATCATGACTTCAATGGTAGCAGTAATTTTAATCGGATTAGGAATTGATTTTTCCATACATATAATTTCCATCTTCACTGAAAACCGCTCTGTGGGAAAATCAATTGATAAATCCATAGAAGAAACTTTTCTAAAAAGCGGAAAAGGAATATTAACCGCCGGCTTAACAACTTGCGCTGCTTTCTTTGCTCTGGTTATTAGTTCTTCGCGTGGGATGAGAGAAATGGGTATTGTTAGCAGCACCGGTCTACTTGTTATATTAATAGTAACTTTTCTTTTCCTGCCTTCCCTATTAGTATTACGGGAACGTCGCGTAGAAAAGAAATTAGCGGAAGGAAAAGTAAAGACAACACCAGCATATAAAGATATTTCCTTCCAATCATTCGGGAAGAGATGCAGTTGGTTATCCGGTTATCATACCGCTACTTTAATTTGCGCGATACTAATTAGCATCTTTTTATTGATTTCTGCCTCAAAAATATCTTTTGATCATAACTATATGAATATGGAACCAAAGGGATTAACATCTATAACCTTACAGGATACTATCCTGGATAAATTTGACTTGAGCATGGATTATGCCTTACTTTTAACTGATAGTATTGAAGAATCAAGAGAAATGGCTAAAAAACTAAAAAATGTAAAATCGGTAGCGCTGGTTGATGATATCTCTATGTATTTACCATCTTTTGAAGAACAGCAAAAACGGATTCCTGTTATCCGGGAAATTAATAAAGCAATGTCAAATTCGATATTAAAAGATAATCTTACAGAAGCTGAATTTAATCAGTTTCTTTCAGAATTAGAAAGATTAGAGATGAATATTATGGAAATCCAGGATATGGCTTTTATCGGAGGACAGGACAAGGTAGATAGTAAATGCAGCGAAATCGTAGGAAAACCCGATAATCCTCAATCAGAAAACATAATTAGTGAATTTATTGATTCTTTAGAAAATAATCGCTTGAAAAGTATAAAAGGATTGGAAGAATTTCAAAAATATGTAGCGCCTTATTTTAAAAAGTCTGCTCTTAAAATGGCTGCTGTAAAAAATATTAAATTTGAAGACCTTCCTTTGTCTATTCTGGATAGATACTCTAGCCGAAATCGTAATCAATTCTTAATGACCATCTTCCCTTCAGGAAATATGTGGCAGGATATAGATTATCTTAATCGTTTTACTGACGATTTAGATAGAGTAAGTGAAAAAATAACCGGTATGCCCCCGGTAATGAAAGAACTTATCAGTGTAATAGGTAATGACGGAAAAAATGCAGCATTATTGACTATTTTAGTAGTTTTTATGCTCTTGTGGCTCGATTTCCGCAAGATTAAATACGCCGTAATAGCAATGATCCCTTTAGTAGCTGGATTTGTCTGGATGGTTGGTTTAATGAAATTAAGCGGCATGCAGATTACTGTTGTAAATGTAATGGGATTGCCGATGATTATCGGTATCGGAATAGATTATGGAGTCCATGTAGTGCATCGCTGGCGTATTGAAAAGAAAGGGAAAGTAAATAATATCTTTGCCAGCACAGGAAAGGCCGTTTTTCTTAGTGCCCTCACTACGATGTTAGCCTTCGGTTCTTTAATCTTTTCCATCTATCGCGGATTTGGCAGTCTCGGTGCAGCCATGTTTGTCGGTGTCGGCGCTTGTTTCCTATCTACTGTTGTAATTTTATCCGGTATTATCGGATTTTTAGAAAGAAAAAAATAATAGAATAAAAACACGAGATTGCTTCGCTGCTTCACTCCTCACAAGGACATATAAACTTTTTAACATAAACTTTTTAACCACTTGACAACTATATCGTTATATCGTAATATATGGATATTGTGATATTTTTCACTTGAGAGGAGTAAATTACCATGAAAGTAGTAGTTATAGGAGGAGTTGCCGGAGGAGCAAGTGCGGCTGCCCGTCTGAGACGTCTTGATGAAAACGCAGAAATAATTATTTTAGAAAGAGGGGAGTATATTTCTTTTGCCAACTGTGGCCTCCCTTATTATATTGGTGAAGTAATAAAAAATAAAGAGAAACTGGTTGTTCAGACACCCGAGAAAATGAAAAAAAGATTTAACATTGATGTAAGAACCTTTCACGAAGTGGTTGATATCGATAGCAATCAAAAACAGATTACGATACATGATATAAAAAATGATGAAAATTATAAGGAAAGTTATGACAAATTAATTCTTGCCCCCGGAGCTGCTCCTATCAAACCTTCCATTAAGGGTTTTGTTGCCCCTAATGTATTTACTTTAAGAGATATACCAGATACTCTGGCCATCAAAAATTTTGTGGATAAGCATAATCCTAAAAGTGCTGTGGTAGTAGGTGCGGGTTTTATCGGTATGGAGTTAGTGGAAAATCTTCATAGAAGGGGAATTGCCATTACCATCATTGAATTGGCAGAACATGTATTACCCACCCTGGACAGTGAAATGGCTTCACTAATTCACCAACATCTAAAAGAAAAAAAAGTAGAATTTTATCTAAAGGACGAGGTAAAAGAAGTTAAACATCAAGATAATTATTCTTTAGTGAAACTTACCAGCGGAATGGAAATTAAAACAAATTTAATTCTAATCGGTATAGGCGTACGTCCTGAAGTTACATTGGCAAAAAAAGCGGGTTTAGAAATTGGAAAAAGGGGTGGAATAAAAGTCAACAATCATTTAAAGACTTCGAACCCCGATATCTATGCAGTGGGAGATGCTGTAGAAGTAATGGATTATATTAATGAAGAACCTGCTCTTATTCCCTTAGCCGGACCGGCCAATAAACAGGGTAGAATTGCAGCCAACAATATCTACGGAATACCCGAGAAGTATGACGGAACCCAAGGCACATCCGTACTAAAAGTATTTGATATGACTGTAGCAACAACCGGAAATAACGAAAAATTATTGAAAAGATTTGACATTCCTTATGAAAAATCATTTACTCATTCGTCAGCACATTCCGAGTATTACCCCGGTGCTCATGAAATATCTATGAAACTACTTTTTTCGCCAGACAATGGTAGGGTTTTAGGAGCTCAAATTGTAGGATACGAAGGCGTTGACAAAAGAATAGATGTTCTTGCAACAGCAATACATGCGGGAATGACGGTATACGAATTGGAAAAACTGGAACTTGCCTATGCGCCTCCCTATTCCTCGGCTAAAGACCCGGTAAATATGGCCGGGTATGTCGCATCGAATATACTAAAAGGTGACCATGCCATCATTCACTGGGATAAATTAGAAAAGATAGATAAGAAAAAGACAATTCTTCTAGATGTAAGACACCCTTATGAATTTAAACGAGGCACTATTGAAGGAGCAATTAATATCCCGGTAGATGAATTAAGAAACAGGATAAATGAAATTCCTAAAGACAAAAATGTTATTATCTTTTGCAAACAGGGATTAAGGGGTTATATTGCTTATAAAATCATGAAGCAAAAAGGTTTTAAAAATATTAAAAACCTAAGCGGAGGTTATTTAACTTATTTCCCTGCTGTTCAAAAGCAAGACAATCCGGACATTTATTAATACGAAAAAATAGAAAAATTAGACCTGATTAAAGAAAGCGGATCTTTCTACCGCAGAGACAGCAGATACTAATTTGTTTATATAAAAAGTTTAGAAGGTGGATTATATATGGAAGAAAAATCGAAATTTATCCAAAAAAGTGAATTGCTAAAAGCACTTGCTCATCCTACAAGATTGTGCATTATAAAGGGTCTTATAGAAAAAGAGAGTAATGTAACTAATATTCAGGAATGCCTTGATTTACCTCAATCAACCGTATCTCAACATCTCTCTAAATTAAAAGCTGCGGGGATTATAAAAGGTGAACGCAACGGGCTGGAAATATCTTATCAGGTTATAAATGAAGATGTTAGAAGGATTATTAAAATATTTTTTCCTTAAATCTGCGTGATAAAAAGGGGATGGATATCTTGCCTGTCCCCTTTTTATATATTAACTAACCTTTAAACCTTTAACCCGTTGAAGGCGAGAATGATGATCCAAAAGCTTTTTCCTCAGGCGAATATTAGAAGGGGTAATCTCCAACAATTCATCTTCCTGGATATAATCCAAGGCCTGTTCCAAAGAAAACTGACGGGGTTTCTCCAAACGCAAGGCTTCATCGGAACCACTTGCACGCATATTGGTAACGTGCTTTTTCTTGCATACATTAACTTCCATATCATCACTTCTCTTATTTTCTCCTACGATCATTCCCTGATAAACTTCTGTAACCGGGCATACAAATAACGTTCCTCTCCCTTGAGCATTATGAAGACCAAAGGTACTGGTTATTCCGTTTTCGAAGGCAATTAATACTCCCCGAGAACGAGTAGGGATAGGCCCCCTGTATGGCTGATAATTAAGAAAGATATGATGCATTATTCCTTTACCTTTTGTCTTGGTAAGAAATTCATCCCGAAAACCGATCAGTCCCCTGGCCGGAATTTCAAATTCAAGCCGCAATTGATCAGAAGAAAATTCAACCATATTAACCAACTCCGCCCTTCTCTTTCCGCAAATTTCCATAACTACTCCCAAGCTATCTTTAGGGATATCACAGGTCATAAGTTCTATGGGTTCACATTTCGCTCCTTTAATATTTTTAAAAATAACCTTTGGTTTAGAAACCTGAAATTCGTACCCTTCTCGACGCATCTTTTCAATAAGAATCGAAAGATGAAGCTCTCCTCTTCCTGAAACATGAAAAGTATCTGTTGATTCTGCTTCTTCAACTCTAAGGCTCACGTTAGTTTCAACTTCCTTAAAAAGACGCTCTCTTAAATGGCGAGAGGTGACAAATTTTCCTTCCCGACCACCAAAAGGGCTATCATTAACAGTAAAATCTACAGTCAAAGTAGGTTCATCTATTTTTATTTTAGATAAGACCTCAGGTTTTTCTTTGCAAGCTATTGTCTCTCCAATATTAGCTTCGCTAATTCCCGCTATAGCCACAATCTCTCCGGCATCAGCTCTCTTTACTTCTTTTCTTTCTAATCCTTCGAAAAGATAAAGTTTTACTACTTTACTAGATACCTGACTTTTATCCCGCTTTATTAAAGTGACTGTTTCTCCCTCCTGAATTTTTCCTCGACTAATAAGTCCAATTGCTATCTTCCCCACATAATCATCATAGCCAAGATTGGTAATCAATAATTGCAAAGGAGAATTATATTCCACCGAAGGAGCAGGTATATATTTTAAAATAGTTGAAAAAAGAGGTATTAAATTATCCTCTAAAGAATCAGGAGAAAATCCGGATAAACCCGAACGGGCAGAAGTATAGATAACCGGAAAGTCTATCTGCTTATCGTTAGCCCCTAATTCAATAAATAAGTCATAGATTTCGTTTAAAACTTCAGCAGGACGGGCATTAGGCCTGTCTATTTTGTTAATGACTACTATGGGAATAAGATTTAACTCCATAGCTTTACGCAGGACAAATCGAGTTTGAGGCATAGGCCCTTCGAAGGCATCTACAATTAAAAGAACTCCATTAACCATTCTCAAGATTCTTTCAACTTCTCCCCCAAAATCTGCATGACCGGGAGTATCTACTATATTAATCTTTACCCCTTGCCAATGGATTGAGGTATTTTTAGAAAGGATGGTAATCCCTCTTTCTCTTTCCAAATCATTAGAATCCATTACCCTTTCTTTTACCACCTGGTTATCCCGAAAGGTGCCGCTCTGCCTTAACATAGCATCTACCAGAGTGGTCTTACCATGATCTACATGGGCAATAAGGGCGATATTTCTTATTTTTACAGCTTCCATCATTTTGATTTCCTTTTATTTATTACTTTGTAAAATTGCATTGAACATGCAAACGTAAATTTTACCACAATTGGAAGCAATATACAAGGATTGTCAAAGGGATGAAAATATAAAATATCATGGTCTTTATGCTTGACATGACTTTTTTCTAGAATTGCACTTGGGGTTTTTACTATTTGCACTCAAATAGTACGAAATTAAACGGTCCTTTGGTGCAAAGAAATACTGGATTCTCGCTTTCGCGGGCACAAATTTCAAGGGAATGACATAAGATGTGAAAATGTCTCTGGCAAAGCTAAAATTAAACCTGCTTATTTACTACACAAGATAGAAAGGGCAATACAATTTAATTTCACATCACTTTTATCTGCCCGGGAGGGTATTATTACCGGAGACCTTGTTCCCACCAGTGTATGCCCTACCTGGTAATTGGCATAATAAGTAAGTGCTTTGCCAAAGATATTTCCGGCGGCAATATCAGGAACAATTAAAATATCTGCTTTACCCGCCACCGGTGAGGAGATGCCTTTTTTCTGGGCAGCAAATTCTGAAATAGCATTATCTAAGGCCAGCGGTCCATCTATGATGCAACCGGTAATCTGCTTTCTTTCATTCATTTTAGAAATCATCCCTGCCTTGATGGTCTCTTCCATATCAGGATTTATGGTTTCCACCGCAGCTAAGAGAGCAACTTTAGGAGTCTTTATCCCCAGTTTTAGGGCAACTTCAACGGCATTATTTATAATTGCAATCAAAGTCTTTACATCTGGTTTTAGGTTTACTCCCCCATCACTCATCAATACA
>Ga0268281_1001923_pt1 | contig 11147 bp, 9 predicted proteins | sample saktaG_10_FD_190134 | JGI IMG/M metagenome (GOLD analysis project Ga0268281, IMG submission 190134) | Saline water microbial communities from Sakinaw Lake, British Columbia, Canada - sak_2011_5_24_50m | ecosystem: Environmental > Aquatic > Non-marine Saline and Alkaline > Saline ... | reverse complement strand
CGGTAAGCGTACTCTTTAACGTAATCTAAAAAGTGGAACTTGCCGTCATTAACAGCTTTTAACAGGGCCGCCAGACCATATTGGGTTGAATGTGAAACACCGGAAGTAAGTGCATACATGGCGCCGAAAATATATGCCTTGCCGAATATACGGCTGCCAAAATATTTTTCAAGATTATCTTCCTTTGAGTTGAACAGTTTGTCGGAGATGGCAGTCATGCCTATCCTCTGACCGGCCAGGCTGAATGACTTGGAGCTCGAGATAAGCAGAATATAATTATCTGTATAACGTGCGACAGTTGGAATATATGGCGGTTCTCCAGGTTTAGAATAGTCTTTGCGGAAGTCCATCCCGAAATAAGCGAGGTCTTCCAGCACTATAACATCGTAACGGGTAGCTAATTCTCCTATTATACGGAGTTCAGCTTCCGAAAAAATGATCCAGGAGGGGTTGTTGGGATTTGAATAAATAAGTGCGGCGATATCCCCACCCTTCAAATAGGATTCTAATTTGTCCCTGAGTTTTTCTCCTCGATACTCATATATGTCGAAATTGATGCTCTGGAGGCCGAGAACCTTGACCTGTCTTTTATTTACCGGAAAACCTGGATCGATAAAGAGGATTTTATCTTTATTTATTTTTCTGCGGCTGGATACCATTAAAGACATATAACACCCCTGCATGGAACCAACCGTGGGGAAGCATCCTTCTTCGCTGACGTTGATATTCATAAAGTTTTTAATGAGCCTGGAAATCTCTCTTTTTAATTCAGGGATTCCATCAAATGGAGGATATTTTGATCCCACACCTCTCTTCAAAGCCAGGATTTCAGCTTCCACTTCGATTGTTGGAGGGTCCAGTCCTGGGACGCCCATTTCCATCCGGATGAATTTATCCCCAGTCGCTTTTTCGATATTGTCTACTATCCGGTTTAATTCTCTGATAGAAGCTTGACCGATGCATTTTAAGTTCATCTCGTCGATTTTTTCTTTGACAACCTTGCTATTGATAGGTGTTTGTATCAATTTTGGCTCCTTGTTTATATGGGAATATTTAAATTTGAGAAGATATTTTAACTGAAATCGGGATGAAATGAAACGAAAATAGTGAAAACAAAAAATTTTATTCAGCCAAATGGGAAAATCGATCTGTTCATACTGCAAAATGCGATACTGCCGACTTCAATTAAATAAAGAAAATACAGCTTGAGATTTTATTTATTTTTGGAAAAAGAGGATGTTATAGGGAATTATTGTAAATTGAAACTAGTATCGGGCTCAGTCGTCCTTATTTCAAATTCACTCAGTCGTCCGAGCAGTTTTTTACTCTGAAGATGTTTTTTTATATGAGAAACCTTTCTATGACTGAATACACCTAGAAGCTGTCTGTATCCTGCCTCGTCGTAAAGGTATAAAACTTTTTTACACTTTGCCATTTTTGAGGCTTTTTCAATTTGGGATTCACAACTCATATTCTGGGGTGATTGCATTTTTGTTTTTCTCCGTCTTTTATTTAAAAGAATTTGCAGCAAAAATCATGCCATAATGAAAATAGTCAGCATGCAGGTCATTTTTTTTCATAATAAAGCTTATAGCAGAGCAAATATACGAAGTCAAACCTAGAGAGAAGCTAAAAATGTGGGATGCCTCATCAAGAACAGCAAATGGGCGAACTAACTCAAAAATTTTATCCCGGTTAGATAATCATTCTGCCAGATAACTTTGCCGATAGCTATTATTGGTTTGGAATTGCTGCCAATTCCATTGAAATTCAACTCGAGAATGGAACCAGTTGGTAGTTCTTCGTTTAAAAGCAGGCAGCAGCCTTCCTCGCTCAAGTTCTGAGTGTAACCTCCTCCCTTCTGGGGTTTTATGATCTTATAGTCTATCTTTTTAATGGCTTCTACCCGGGGATGTTTTCTTTCATTTGTTATTTTGTGTCTTTTAGGAAATCTTACTTTCATTTTTAATAGCATAGCTACTTTTTGTTTGGGTTAATGAAAAACAAAATACTATCAAATCTTGTTCAGAAAATAAAGAAGAAGTTAAAATTTGTGATTATGATTTTCTAAAAACAGACCTGGCATTGGAATTTTCCAAGAGGCCATCACTATTGCGGGAGCAAGTGCTGGCAAAGGATGCGGCCATTCTTAAACATCCAATCATTCTGGATGAGGTTCAGAAAGTCCCTCAGATATTGGATGATGTCCACTGGTTAATCGAAAACAAAGGGTTGAATTTTATCCTTTGCTCAGATCGCCGGCTTCGATATAGCTGATGATGACCGAATCTTCGTTCTCGATTTTAAGAGAAAAAGGTAAAGATTTTTGCAGATTCCGCCTTTTTAGAAGATTTAGACTTGTTGTTGCAGTTTATCCCACACTCTTATACCTGGAACTTTGAGGAAATGGATATCATATGAAATAATAACAGCCCCTGTTTCCATAGCATGAGCGGCTATCCATACATTATTTATGGGCAAGGGTGTTCCATTTCTGCGAAGCTGGTGTTTGATATGGCCAAAAATTTCTGAAGTTTCTGAAGTAGCATCAAGGATTAAAACTGTTGATTTATCCAAAAATTTCTCCAAAATATTTTTATTCTTCTGCTCTTTTGTTCCCCCCCTGATTCCCGCATATATTTCTCCTAACACGAATACAGACATATATACAGTTTCTGCTTTTCCTAGTGAGGAGAGTACATTTTTGTCACCAGCAAGGAACCCTGCATAGGCATTAGTGTCAAGTATGATTTTCTTCATTTCCAATCCTCAATATCGACCGATTCGAACTCTTTAATATTGCTGGTAAATTTTCTGGCTTTATCGTCTGACCAGATTCCAAATAAATCCATAAACTCGTCCTCGTGGTCTTTCTTCTGTGGGATTATTCCCAATGCCTTTTGTAGAAGACCTTTTATGGTTTTATTTAGGCTGGTTCCCTGTTCATCAGCTTTCTCTCTTATCTTTTGATCCAGCTGTTTATCCATGCCGTGAACAGTAATTGATTTCATTGTTGTCTCCTTATGAACTAATATTGATTCATAACTAACCATATAATAGTTCATTTTATAATTATTTGCAACTTTTTTTCATCTATATTTTCACAATAGAGATGATTTATTTGACTGATTTTTCTCAAATTCCGGTAATTCCAGGGACATCATTCTTAATTGGATTTGATTGTCCTGGAATACAAAATGCGAAATTGTCATCGGCAATGAAGTGCCAATATCAGAAAACAGGAAAATGGTGGGCGATACAGGATTTGAACCTGTGACTCATACCGTGTGTTGGTTAGACGAAAAAAAGAGAAAGCGCAGAAAATAAACAATTTTCCCTGTAACAGATAGAAAAACCAGGCTTTTCAGATTGCGATAATTTTTGATATTTCGATGGATTTTTTGACTTCTCTCGATATTTTTGGGCACACTTGCAGATTTATGCTTGGTGCAAAGTTTTTTTATTTTTTTCTTGACAAATGACTACAACTGTAATATTTTATCAATATGACTACTGATGTAATCAGGAGAAAATTAATGAAAAAAGAATTACCCAGAATAGCCGATTCGGAGTGGCGGGTGATGCAGGTGCTTTGGGAGCACGGTCCTCAGACATCAAATGAAATAGTCAATGCGCTGTCAGGTGAGGTGAAGTGGAAACCCAGAACGATCAAGACTTTGATTAGCAGGCTGGTGAAGAAAGGTGCTGTCAAAGTTATAGAGGAGGGCTACCGGTATCAGTATTCCGCTGCTGTAGATGAGTCTGCATGTATCCGCTCTGAGACTAAATCTTTCGTTCGGCGCGTCTACCAAGGAGCAATGACACCTGCTCTCACTACTTTCCTCGAGGATGCCGACCTCACAAACCAAGAGATAAACGATCTGCAGGAGATCCTTGACAAGAAAAAAGGAGAATAAAGATGGAAGCTATAATGATCTCTAATCAACCTTTTTTTGACTGGCTCCTGCAGACGACTCTGAGTGCAAGTGTGGTCATCTGTATTATTCTGGTGGCCCAGAAAATTATGGGCGGCAAGTTGGGTCCCCGCTGGTGTCATGCTCTATGGCTGGTGTTGTTGATACGATTGATGCTTCCCGGGACATTTCCGGGTCAGGTCAATCTTCTCAGTCTTGTCCCTTCAATGGATCGGCAGATTCAACAGCAGCAGCCATCTGACAATGCTAAAAAACAAGAGGCTTCACAGACCGCTCAGGTTTCAATTGCAGACGAAGCTATACCATCTCATAAGCCAGAAACTGATGTTGGATCTCAGAAGCAAAAGACTCAGAAACCAGAGACTCTATCCAATTTACAAAACAAACCTAAGCAATGGGTGGCTTCCCTCCGTCGAGTTCTGCCTTTTATTTGGCTAGCCGGCGCAATGATGATCGCTGTGTATCTTTTCATAAGCAACTTTTTCCTCTGGCGGATTGTCAGGCGGGAGCGTCCGTTACTCGACCAGAGAACCTTGGAACTTTTTGAGGAGTGCAAGGAGCGGATAGGCGTCCAAACGCTTGTTGGTCTTATACCGAGCGCCCAAATAAAGAGTCCGGCTCTCTTCGGATTTATCCGGCCCCGTCTGCTCCTTCCGATGGAGATGCTCGAGGAAGCCAGCCAAGAGGAAATGCAGTATATCTTTCTTCATGAGCTGGCCCATCTCAAACGTCATGACATCTACCTGGGGTGGCTGACAAGCCTGCTGCAAATCCTTCACTGGTTCAATCCTTTGGTCTGGCTTGCCTTCTACCGCATGCGGGCCGACAGGGAACTTTCCTGTGATGCTTTAGTCCTCTCGTGTACGGGGAAGGAGGAATCACAAGAATACGGGCGAGCTATAGTGGGGCTCTTACGCCGTTTTTCCCGCTCCCGGCCGCTGCCGGCGATGGCAGGAATTTTAGAGAACAAATCGCAATTAAAAAGGAGGATCACTATGATTGCAAATTTTAAAAAGAACTTCTATCAATGGTCACCTCTGGCTGTTTTTTTGATTTTAGCTGTAAGCTTCGTGTCGCTCTCTTTTGCTGTCGGGGGTAAGAGTCAAAACACCTTTTTGCCAAAGTCTGAGCAGAAAATCTCGCTTCACAGGGTAGAAACAGGCCCCATGTCTGACTTCTCAGGCCCGCCGTCTTTGGATGGTCGCTACATATGTGACTTCCAGCCAACGTCCGATGCGCTGATAACGGAGATAATCATTCGCGATCTGGTCACAGGCGAGGTTCGACCGCTGACTAAAGTATCCAGAGCGGGTATGTGGCATCCCACCATCTCTCCCGAGAGCAAGTATGTCGCTTACATGAACCAGTTCTTCCCTTCGCCAGAGACCGAGCTTCAGCTGATTAAGATGGACGGCACGGAACAGCGCGCTCTTCATCGCTTTAAGGGAGGGGAACGGTTTCGGATACGCTCGTGGACACCAGATGGTAAAAGGATCCTGGGGACCTTCAAGAAAGGCGACGAAGATCCGAAGCTGGTTACATTCTCAATCGAAGACGGTTCCATGCAGGTGATCCACACTTTCGTAAATGATAAGCCTTCCTGGGACAGTGAAATGGTAATTTCACCGGACGGCTTCTATATGGCCTACGAACGGGCACATGAAAAAGGCTCTAAGGACAGGGACATTTATATCCTCGACATAAAGAACGGTAAGACGAAACCTTTGGTTCAACATGCTGCACATGATAGATTATTAGGCTGGACACCTGACAACAGCAGCCTCTTTTTCGCCAGCGACCGCAGGCAAGGCTTACCCGGTGGTCTCGCCAGTAAGGATACCTGGGATGCCTACCTTTTGCCTGTGGCTGAAGGTGTGAGTAAGGGGGCGCCTGAACTGGTCAAGCGTAACATCCCCACCAAGATCAGGCCGAAAGGTTTCACGCGGGACGGTGCTTATTATTATGCTGTTGAGTTTAGATCTATAGAGACTGCTGTGGTTGAAGTGGATATGCAAACAGGCAAGTTGTTGACCAAACCTCAGGTGGTGGGTCAGACAGGGGGTGATTTCATGCCTTCCTGGTCGCCCGATGGTCAGCACCTGGCGTATTGCGTCCAAAAGTCAGATAAATCTCAGACAATCCGTATCCAAAACACGGGAACGAGTCAAGAACGGGAGCTCGATCCCGATCTGCCACCTTTCTCTTCGCTTCGCTGGTCACCCGATGGGAAGTTTTTTCTTGCGTCGGATTTCAAACAAAATTTACCCCACGCTATCTACCGGATAAATGCGAGCACAGGCGAACGAGTGACTCTGGTGCAGAGTGAGTCTGCCATGTTGGGCGCAGCTCAACTTTCTCGGGATGGCAGGACATTGTTCTACGTAATTCACCATCCTAAATCACAAAAAGCGAGCCTCATGATGAGAGACTTGGAGTCAAGCCTTGAAGAAAAGTTGTTCAGTATGGAAAATGCCCGCAAGGCACAGATGCTAAACTTTGCCCTTTCGCCAGATGGGCAGCAGCTGGCCATCGCTAGCTTGGGGATAAAGTTTTCCCCGATGACATTGGTTCACCGGATATTGACCATGCCGGCCAAAGGCGGCGAACTCAAGGAACTGTTCAAGGACGAAGAGCTCAAGCAGTATCCCATGATTGCCTGGACTCCTGATGGAAAGTTTTTGCTCTTCTCCAACTCTGTTCCAGTCACCAACTCCGTTCCAGAAGCAGTAAACGCTTTTTGGCTTATTCCAGCGAGCGGGGGGCAGGCGCGCGAGCTTTGTAGACCCCAAACAATGATGTACGGTGTGTTGTGGAGTTCGCTGGATGTACACCCTGATGGAAAGCGTATTGCCTTCGACTGTTTTGAGTATCGTCACGAAGTGTGGGCTATGGAAAACTTCCTTCCGACGGCTTCCGCTTCCAAGGACAAATGACTGCTGAAAGCGCGGCAACGAGATAGTAAATTTCATGGACATCGTACTTCTATGATGATGTAATGCAAGCCTCCTTTTCAATTTTTCTTTTCTTCATTCTTTTTCGGTCTTGTGAACCACACTTCTATTTGTGCTGTCTTAGTGCACACACCTTATAATATTCGGTCTCGGCTCCTAAATCTTAATGCGAAATTGTCATCGGTAATGAAGTGGAAATGTCAGAAAATAGGAAAGTGGTGGGCGATACAGGATTTGAACCTGTGACTTCTACCGTGTATAGGGTAGAAAAATCTAAGAAAAAGCGCAGAAAATAGGCGATTTATTCTGTAACAGATAGAAAAACCAGAAAGAATCTTTTTTATTCATCAGCATTTTTTACCTTTCAGGCGAGCCGACCCAACCTACCCCTCGAATTGTGAATAATCCAGGTTAAAGATATGTTAAAATTCTGCATAGTATGTCGAAAATATGTCGACATACTATGTGTAAATGTGCTATAAATTCATAATGTAAAAAGACTGGATAGGAAAGTTAGAACCAGATTCATAAAGAAAAATGTCAATTTTAGATATAAGGAGAGTAATTGATAGAGAGATATTTGATTACCAGGCACTTTTGGATGCCTTGAAAGGATATGCCCATCCTAGGGATAAAATCACCGATCTGATTCGTAAGAAATTAATTATACGAATTAAGAAGGGACTTTACATCTTTGGTGATGACTACCGCCGACACTTGTATTCCCGGGAGCTTCTGGCTAATCTTATTTACGGACCGTCTTATATCTCTCTGGAGTATGCCCTCCATTACCACGGACTAACGCCCGAAAGAGTTGAATCGCTGACTTCAGTAACAACAGGGCGTTCCCGGCGATTTTTAACTCCGGTGGGTCTTTTCACATATCGAATAATTCCACCACGAGCCTACCAGCTAGGTATGACTAGGGTTGAAGCTGGCAACGAGCAGTCATTTTTGATTGCTGGGCCGGACAAAGCTCTTGCCGATAAAATTGTAGCTGATCGAGGAATTGCGATTCGAACACAAACAATTTTATATGAATATTTGGTTCATGATCTTAGGATCGATCCTGTTGTCCTAACCGAAATGGACCCTAAAAGAATCGCTGAATTTGCTGAAAAGTACCGCTCTCGTAAGCTCCAAATGTTCAGAGGGCTTATCAATCGGCTTCGCCGCACTCGAAAGGAGAACTAAATGCATGAAGCGATCTCTCAAATGCTCTCTAAATATGAATGCAGAACAATGGATGATTACATTCGCGCTCTTAGAGAAATTTTACAAGAGATCGCACTGCTCGGGCTTTGGCGGAGGAAATTTTTTGAAAATGTAGCTTTTTATGGAGGAACGGCTCTTCGGATCCTTTATGCTTTAGACCGATACTCCGAAGATCTTGATTTTTCCTTACTAAAACACAAGAGTGACTTTGATATCTCAGGATACAGTGTAGCCCTGCAGGAAGAGCTTTTCGCCTTCGGATTCGAGGTCAAAATAGAACGGATTAATAAAGCCATCAAATCTCCGATTCAATCCGCCTTCTTGAAAGCTAACACTCGTAATCAACTTATTGCCATCGCGGTAGGAGAAGAGATCGTAAAACAGATCCCAAGAAGGCAAGTCCTGAAGATTAAGCTGGAAGTGGATACTGATCCGCCATCTGGTTTTTCTACCCACTCCCGCTATCTGCTTAAACCCATACCATTTGCAGTGCGGTCCTACATGCTACCTGATTTGTTTGCAGGTAAAATGCACGCCGTTCTGTGTAGAGGGTGGAAAAGTCGGGTAAAAGGACGAGATTGGTATGATTTCGTATGGCTTGTTGCGAATTATCCTGAAATGCACCTTTCACATCTGGAACAGAGGATGCGTCAAACCGGACACTGGATTTCAGATGAATCCCTGTCAACTCAAGTGTTTCACAAGCTCCTGAGGGAAAGGATTGAATGTCTTGATGTGAATATGGCGCGTCGTGAAGTAGAACCTTATATAAAGAACCTAGAGGCGCTAAATCTTTGGTCTCGGGAATTCTTTATGGATGTTGCTTCTCGAATTGTAATAATTTAATCTAATCAAATCCCAAGTAAACATCCCCCAAGTGAAAGAAGTATTTCTGCTTTAACGTATAGTGTTGTTTCTTCATAATCACATAAAATATTCCAAAACAAATGAAAAAAATTAGACCCACAGTTTTTGAATTCCGGGGACATCATACTTAATTGGATTTGATTGTCCTGGAATACAAAATGCGAAATTGTCATCGGCAATGAAGTGGAAATGTAAGAAAATAGGAAAATGGTGGGCGATACAGGATTTGAACCTGTGACTCATACCGTGTGTTGGTTAGACGAAAAAAAGAGAAAGCGCAGAAAATAAACAATTTTCCCTGTAGAGTGCTGATTTTTCTGATCATTGAGTTTTAGATATTTTGAAACTTTTTTAAAAATTCTGAAGTTTGTATAATATGAATTACTTAAAATCATTTGAATAGACTCAGAGTTTTATGGATCAGGAGGGAGAAATGAGTCAAAAGAGATATATACTTTTTTCTTTTATAATTTTATTCTTAGCAATCCATTATAAACCTGTCTTTACCTCCCCTGAGGATAATTTCCAAAAGAAAATTGACAGTTATGTTCGTACTGCGGTTGATGCAGGATTTTCGGGTGCTGTGCTGGTCGCCAAAGGAGGAAAAGTGATCCTCCAAAGCGGATATGGGTTGGCCGACAGAGAAAAAAACATTCCGGTAAGGAAAGAAACTGTATTTGATATTGGATCCATCACCAAACGCTTCACCAAGGCTGCTATCTTAAAATTGGAAGAGCAGGGAAAGCTTAAAAGAAGCGATACTCTCAATAAATTTTTTGACAATGTCCCTGAGGACAAGGCTGGGATTACTGTAAAGCAAGTTCTTGAGCATACAGCTGGTTTTCACGAATACCATGACACTACTGGCGATTTCGAAGAGATGGATCGAGAGCAAGCATTAAAAACGATTCTCAACCAGAAACTTCTTTTCAAGCCTGGAGATCAGGAGGCCTATTCCAACTCTGGTTACACACTGTTGGCAGTCATTATTGAACTTAGTTCCAAACAATCCTACCAATCCTTTCTCGAGAAGTATTTGTTTAAACCAGCCGGTATGAACCGGACAGGATTCTACCGGGATTCTTTGTGGAAAGAGGACGAGGTTGCTATAGGCTATGAAGGCAAGACTATCGGCGAGAAAAACTCTCCCTATTACTGGCCGTACATGACATGGGCACTTATTGGAGGAGGGGGGATGGTTTCTTCTGTTGGCGAACTCTATAAATGGATTCAGGCTCTTGAAGCCGGCAAGGTCCTAACAGAAAAGACAAAAGAGAAAATGTATGATCCACAGGGGAATCCTATGGCCTATGCTGGAGGAAATGATTTTGGATTCAGTACAGTTATTTTCGAGTACCCCAAAGAAAAAAACTATATCATTATTGCAACCAATGCACATGGCAATGTTAGCGCTCCCTCCCTGGGTCGGCAGATCTCCAGGATTCTGAAAGGCGAAGAGCCGCAAAGCATTAAACCAGATGACATTAAAAAAAGCTCCTCCGTTGCTGGCAAATGGGGGCTTCCCAACTCACCAACGGGCAAAAGGTCCAGTGCTTTCCTGGAAGCCGTCAATCGCCAGGATTTGGATTATGTGCAAGATTTCATTGAAGAGAATCTGACCCCTGCATTCATCCGTCAGTTTTACATGGAGGAGCACCTCTCTATTTTTAAAAAGATACATGAAGAAATGGGAGAGATAAACCTCCTGGGTGCAAAAAAAACGGGTGAGTTCACCGCTGAGCTTTTGATTCAATCAAAAAGCTCGGGACAGCTTCTCAGGATCTTCCTTGAGCTTGAGCCCGATGAGCCCTACCTAATTTCTGGTCTGTCCATTAAAGAAGAAAAAAAATAGAAAACTCATCTGTGTTTTTTAACAAAATTTAATAAATCAACTGAATTACCTTTTATTGATTGACTTGGAAATGCTGTGACCTGCCCCCCATCAAGTATCTCCTGTAAAGATAGATTTTTATGCGCATGAACCTGCCCCTGATTAGGTCCGTTTTGGATGCGGAAAACTATCATGAGGTAGGTAACTTATTGAAAACAAAGTGGTGGGCGATACAGGATTTGAACCTGTGACTTCTACCGTGTGAAGGTAGCACTCTACCGCTGAGTTAATCGCCCAGGCTCTATATTTTTATGCAAGTTATTAACAATTGTCAATATTATTAGGATA
>Ga0268281_1001920_pt1 | contig 11162 bp, 10 predicted proteins | sample saktaG_10_FD_190134 | JGI IMG/M metagenome (GOLD analysis project Ga0268281, IMG submission 190134) | Saline water microbial communities from Sakinaw Lake, British Columbia, Canada - sak_2011_5_24_50m | ecosystem: Environmental > Aquatic > Non-marine Saline and Alkaline > Saline ... | reverse complement strand
CAAACTCCTCCGGCGTTGAAAGCATATTCTGAACAACGATGGAGGCATTTAAACGCTGGCCGGGAACGGCGGGCGCCCCGCCGAATTGGCCTGCGGAAACCTCCACATTATAGGATTTGAGCGCGGCGAGCACATCTTCCACGGTCAGATGATAATCCGTCAGCTTTTGGGGATTGAGCCAGATGCGCATCGCATATCCGCCGCCGAAAACTTCCACCTCGCCCACGCCGGGGACGCGCGCCAGAATTTTTTCCAGGTTGGATTTGGCATAGTCTCTCAGGTCCGTGCCGTCCATCGAGCCGTCTTCCGAAATCAGGCCAACGAACAAAAGATAGTTCCTGGTGGATTTGGTGACCTGCACACCCTGGCTCTCCACTACATCGGGGAGGCTCGACACGGCGGACTGAACTTTGTTTTGCACCTTGGACCAGGCGATATCCGGATCGGTCCCTGGTGCGAAGGTCAATTCCAGGCGGGAGCCGCCCGCTGAATCACTGGAGGCGGACATATAGATCAAATTATCCAGACCGGTCATCTTCTGCTCAATGACCTGGGTAACGCTGTTTTCCACGGTTTCCGATGACGCACCCGGATACGAGGCTGAAATCGCGATGGTGGGCGGAGCCATCTGGGGATACTGAGAAATGGGCAGGTTGTAGATCGCCAGCCCTCCCGCCGCCATCATGATGATGGCGATAACCCAGGCGAAAACCGGACGATCCAGGAAGAATTTCGATAACATTACAAGCCTCCGTTAATTCGATTCAGCAGTCGGCCGGGTCGTATTTTTATGCTCCCCGCTATTTTCTTTTCTGCCGGCTTCAAAAGAAACAACCTTCACGGAAATGCCGGGTTTTACCTTTTGTATCCCCTCAACGATCACCCGGTCGCCGGGAGCAAGGCCGGCTGAGACGAGCCACTTGTCACCGATGGCCCGGTCGAGCATGAGCATTCGTTGATCAACCTTGCCCTCGGCATCCACGATCAGCGCAAAGGGATTCCCCTTCGGGTTGCGTGAAACAGCCTGTTGAGGAACCAGGATAGCCTGCTCATCGACACCTTCTTCCATCACTGCCCGGACGAACGTGCCCGGCAGCAGGACTCCATTCGGATTGGGAAAGACAACCCGCAGGATGACCGAGCCGGTCGTTGGATCTACCGTGACACCGCGAAACTGCAGCGTCCCTTTCAGTGGATATGCCGTGCCGTCTTCCAGGATGAGCTTGACCTTTTTCTGACTCGCTCCGTTTTGATCCAGATGGCCACCCTCCAAGCGGCGCTTCAGGCGCAACACTTCGGTGGTAGACTGGGGCACATCCACGTAAGTGGGATCCAGTTGTTGAATGGTTGCCAGGGCAACGGGCTGATAACCCGTGACGATAGCGCCCTCTGTCACGCTGGATCTGCCGATCCGTCCGGAGATGGGGGCTGTAATCCTGGCATATTCCAGGCTTATGCGCGCCGTCTTAACCATCGCCCTCCAATACTCAATGTCGGCTTCGGTCTGTTTTAAGGCAGCGTCCGCATCATCATAATCCTGCCGGCTGACCGCCTTGACGGCAAGCAGTTCCTGATAGCGTTCGACCCGCAAATGAATCGCAGACAGACTGGCCTCAGCCCTGCCAAGAGCGGCCTCGGCATTGTCAAGTGCCGCCTGAAAGGGAGCGGGATCTATCTGATAGAGCGCCTGGCCTGCCTTGACATCCGAACCTTCCGTAAACAGGCGTTTCTGTATAAGACCGTTGACCTGGGGCCGGATCTCCGCTACACGGAAGGCAGAGGTACGACCGGGCAATTCGGTGGTCAATACAACCTTTTGGGGTTGGATCGTTACCACGGCTACCTCCGGTACCCGTGGCGGGGGTTGTGCCCGCCCGGTGTCGTCGCAACCTCCCATCAAGAGACCGGCCGACATGGCCATTAAGACCACACTCCATTTAAGGGGCTCATAAACAGTTCTACTGAGTTGCATCAGATTCTCCTAATTACTATTATAAATGATAAACAAAGAGAGTATCCGGAATGACGTTCGGGATCTCATGCATGGAGACATTGTGGCACTCCTTACTTCCTCTTCCTTAATCCTTCCATGAATAAATCTGTAATCTGTTTTGCGTCTTTTTCAACATCACCTGAAATCCCGTCATGGATACGCTGCATCACCATTCCCATATTGGCTTCGATAAACATGGCGGCACCCTTCATCAAGTCCAGGGAGGAAAACAGGCCCTGCCGAACCCCCTCATCCAAGACAGCGGCTACCTGTTTTACGGAGGTTTGGTACCTGTTGTCGGCATAATGGTTTTTCTCGGAATGCGTCCTCTCCCGGTCGAAAAAGAGGACACGGATCAGATCCCTGTGCTCGTCGAAGAACCGCAAATGGCAGAGAGAAAATTCCGCCAGTTTCCTGTCAGGGACACAATCGTCATCCAGAAGTGCAGACAGCTCTGTAATCAGAGGATCAAAACTCGCATCAAGGGCCGCGTCCAGAATCTCTTCCTTGTTTGTGAAATAGACGTACAGCGTTCCCTTCGCAACGCCGGCTTCCATTGCCACCCGGTCCATCGTCAGGCCCTGAACGCCTTCGCGCGTCAACAAACCGATGGCGGCATCAAGGATGCCCTGTCTTGTAAAGGCCTCCAGAACCTTCTTGCGTTCTTGTTTTTTGTCTACATCCATAACATAAAACCGCCCGGTCAGTTTTTGAACCGAACGGTCCACCTATAATCTTTGCTGTTGGTTGTCAAGTAAAAATTTTTAGAAAAGAGTGGTGTGAATAATTGATTTGTACTCGATGGAAAAAGTTTTTTGGGTCACCATCGGCGTCTATTGCCGGGTACGCTACGGATACAGGATCTCTTCCGCATAAGTTGACAGAGCGGTGGGGAAAATGTAAACCTATCATACCATGAAAACACGTAGAACCTGGAATGCAAAGCCATTCCTCATATTTCTCCTTTGCTGTATGTTCATCCTGCCCTGCCGGGCTTTTGCCGAAAATGATATCGCGCGGCGCATGAGCACTGTTACCCTTTACATGGAGAATGATCTCTTCTACAATACGGATCGGCAGTACACGCACGGAACAAAGCTCTCATGGATCTCGCCGGACCTTTCAGACTATCGAGACGACCCTCTCGTCCCCGAATGGAGTTATCCGCTCATTGAACGCTTGCCCTTCATAAATAAACCGGAATGCCAGCGTTCCGTATCCTTCTCATTGGGGCAGAGCATTTACACGCCGGAGGAGATTGAACGGAGTGATCTTATCAAAGACGCCCGGCCCTATGCAGGGATTACATACCTGGCCGTCGGGTTCCACAGCAAAAACGACCGGCAGATGGACACCCTTGAGTTCGATGTGGGAATCGTCGGCCGTCACTCTTACGCTGAGGATTGTCAGAAAACCATCCATCACTGGGTAGATGCGCAGGATCCCAAGGGATGGGAGCATCAGCTTCACGACGAACCGATCCTCAATGTCTTCTTTGAACGCAAATGGCGGCTGTTCCAGCGGAAATATAGCCGTGGCTTCGGTTCTGACTGTATCCCCCACGTAGGATGCGGCATCGGAAACGCCTTTACCGGTACCGATGCGGGAGGGGAGGTCAGGTTTGGCTGGAACCTTCCGAATGATTTCGGGACGTTTATCATCAGACCGGGTTCGGACAGCAATGCGCCTGTTGACAACACTGATCCGCGCTTCTCCCGCTTCCTTCACCGTGTTGGCATCCATCTCTTTCTTGCCGTTGACGGAACTGCTGTGGCACGGAATATCCTGCTCGACGGGAACACATTCCGGGACAGTCACAGCGTTGACAAGAAACATTTTGTCGCCTGTTTTGTAGGAGGAATCGGAATTATTGCCGGCCGGTTCAAGATCACGTACTCCCACGTCTATCAGACAAAAGAATTTACAACGCAGGAAAAAGAACAACAGTACGGCGCGATATCGTTATCCTACACATTCTGAACCTATACCGGCTATTATCTTGCAACAAATCCCAAGGTTTGATAGTGTCCGCCCGATAGTATCCTGCAAGGCGTTTTTTAAACGCGCGGGAAATTTTCAGCAGGAGTCGTTTTATGGAGTCAAATTTGTATATCCCGGAGCATTACAAACCATTGCTCGATCTGCACGAAACAGAAAAGGCCATCGGTCAGATCAAAGCCTTCTTCCAGATTAACCTGTCCTTCGAATTGAACCTGATGCGCGTGACAGCGCCTCTGTTCGTCAAAGCAGGCACGGGGATTAATGATGATCTCAATGGAATTGAAAAACCTGTCTCTTTCAATTTGAAAGGAGCCGGCAACATGGGCGTTGAGATGGCACAGTCTCTCGCGAAATGGAAGAGGATGATGCTGGCCGATTACGGCGTAAAACAGGGCCGTGGTTTATGCACAGACATGAATGGCATAAGACCGGACGAGGTGCTGGACAATACACATTCAATATATGTGGACCAGTGGGACTGGGAAAGAGTGATATCGGAAGAGGAACGAAACCTGGAATTTTTGAAGTGTATCGTGAGAAAGATATACGATGTCATACGACGAACGGAAAAGTACATCTGCTACCGGCGCAACGTTATCGAGCCGATACTTCCCGAAGAGATTACCTTCATCCACAGCGAAGAGCTGGAGGAAAGATATCCCGATCTTACACCCAAAAAACGGGAAAATATCGTATGCAGGGAATATGGAGCCGTCTTTGTTATAGGAATCGGGGGCGAACTGAAAAACGGTAATCCGCACGACGGCCGCGCTCCTGATTATGATGACTGGTCCACCCCTACTGCGGGAGGGCGCAAGGGAATCAACGGAGATATTCTTGTACACTATCCGATGTTCGATTGCGCGTATGAGCTCTCATCCATGGGAATCCGGGTAGACCCGGAGGCCCTCCTAAGGCAACTTGAGATTACCGACAACATGGAAAGAAAGGAACTGCTCTTTCACAGGCGTCTGATCAATAGGGAACTGCCACTCTCTATCGGAGGCGGCATCGGCCAGTCGCGGCTCTGCATGTTTTACCTGAGGAAGGCCCATATTGGCGAAATACAGGCAAGTATATGGCCCGAAGACATGATTGAAAAATGCGGTAAAAACAAGATCTTTTTATTATAAGAGGACGGACAATGAAACGAACAAAGATATTCAGGCTTTTGAAGTCAGAATCGCCTGTGGACAAGATCCTGATCAAGGGATGGGTCAGGACCAGGCGTGATTCAAAAGGATTTTCCTTTATTGAGATTAATGACGGGTCATGCCTTGCAAATATACAGGTCATCGCAGACCACGGTCTGGACAACTACAACGACATTCTGAAACTGTCAACCGGTTCCGCGGTGGCCGTAACCGGGAAGCTGCTGGCATCAAAAGGCAAGGGACAGAAATGGGAGATACAGGCGGACTCCATAGAGATAATCAGTATAGCGCCAGACTCGTACCCCCTGCAGAAGAAGCGCCACAGCGACGAGTTTCTACGCACCATCGCGCACCTCAGACCACGAACAAATAAGTATGGAGCGGCATTTCGCATCAGATCAGAGCTGTCATACGCCATACATAAGTTTTTCAGGGAAAAGGCCTTTACCTACATTCATACCCCCATTGTAACCGCGTCTGATTGCGAAGGGGCTGGAGAGATGTTCAGAGTAACAACCCTGGACACGGGCAATCTTCCGAAAACAGATGGAGCAGTGGATTTCTCCCTGGATTTTTTCGGAAAGCAGGCAAACCTGACCGTGTCGGGCCAGCTTGAGGCGGAGCTGTTCGCGCTGGCCCTGGGTGATGTCTATACCTTCGGACCCACATTCAGGGCCGAGAATTCCAATACCAGGCGACATGCCGCAGAGTTCTGGATGGTGGAACCGGAGATGGCGTTCTGCGATCTTGCGGGCGACATGGATCTCGGTGAAGAGATGGTAAAGTATCTGGTCGCTTACGCAATGGACACGTGTCGCGATGATCTTGAGCTCTTTGCGAAGTTTGTGGATAAGGGCTTGATGGCAACCCTGGAGAATATAGCCTCATCGGATTTTATAAGACTTCCATACCGGGAAGCCGTGGACATATTGAGCAGGGTCAAAGACAAATTCGATTATGATGTGGGATTCGGGAAAGACCTCCAGTCCGAGCATGAACACTATCTGACCGAGCAGCATTTCAAGGGGCCTGTCATAGTCTACGATTACCCAGCCACGATAAAACCCTTTTACATGAGGGTAAACCCCGACGGGGAAACAGTTACCGCCATGGATGTGCTTGTGCCAAGCATAGGGGAGATAATAGGGGGCAGTCAGCGCGAAGAGCGTCTCGATATCCTGGAGGATCGGATGGATGAGGCCGGCCTGATTAAAGATAATTACTGGTGGTATCTGGACTCAAGAAGGTTTGGAGGCGTTCCGCACAGCGGTTTCGGTCTGGGATTCGAGCGTCTGGTGATGCTGATCACCGGTATATCAAACATAAGGGACGTTATACCCTTTCCACGGACACCCAACAGTATAGAATTTTAAAGGAAAGGAGATGATTCTGTTGAGTTATGAGGATTTTCGTTCAAGATCAAGGCATGCGAAAAAAATAACCACAGACATATAGTTGATATTTCGAGGATTATTTTTTGAGCATAACGCAGAGATTGGGCGAAAAGACCATTAATCAACAGGATCAGGAATATGCCATGATAAAGATAACATGCATGGGCGCCGCAGGAACGGTAACCGGATCAAATTATCTCATCGAAGACTCCCGCGGCACAAAGATACTGGTGGACTGCGGTCTCTTTCAGGGAGGGAAACAAACCGAGTGGCGCAACTCGGCTGACTGGGGATTTGATCCCCGGGAGATACACACCCTCCTGCTGACCCACGCGCACATCGACCACAGCGGAAGGATACCCAAACTGGTCAGAGACGGCTTCCGCGGAAAAATTATCACCTCTCCCCCCACTGTACAACTGTGCGATGTAATGCTCCTTGATTCAGGACATGTACAGGAAATGGAGGCGGAGTGGCAGACGCGAAAAAACAAGCGCAGGAGCAAAAAGGGGATTGAACCGCTCTATACAGTGGAAGACGCTCAGGCGAGCCTTCAATACCTTTCTCCCGTGGAGCGGGATCAGGTCATCGACATCGAACCGGGGATAAAAGCGCGCTTCAGAAATGCGGGGCATATCCTTGGCTCTTCGATCATAGAGCTGTGGATAGAAGACGCGGGCGCGGAAACAAAGGTCGTTTTCTCGGGAGATATCGGGAAAAACCGCCAGCTGATCGTTAAAGATCCCTTCGAGATTACAGATGCGGATTATCTTTTTATAGAATCGACTTATGGAAACCGCCTGCACCGCTCTTTTGAGGACAGTAAGACGGAACTCCTGGATGCTATCGAATATGCCGTATCAAACAATGAAAAAGTTGTCATCCCGGCATTCGCGGTAGAGAGAACCCAGGAGATACTCTATATTCTGGGCGAATTTCAGCGGAAGGGTTCTCTGCCCGATATACCGATCTACCTTGACAGCCCGCTCGCGATCAAAGCCACTGAGATATTCCGTAAAAACAAGAAATACTTCGACGCAGAGGCGAAGGCCATAGTGGACCAGGGGTTTGATCCGTTTGATATGCCCAACCTGAAATTCACCCCCTCGACCGAAGAATCCATAGCGATCAATAGAAAACCGGGCTCCGCAATCGTCATAGCGGGGAGCGGTATGTGCACCGCAGGAAGGATCAAGCATCACCTCAAACACAACCTGTGGCGTGAGGGGGCCAGCGTCGTCATCGTGGGCTTCCAGGCCATGGGCACCACCGGAAGAAGGATAGTGGACGGAGAAAAGCGGGTCAGGGTATTCAGAGAAGACGTCACCGTGGCGGCAAAGGTCTTTACCATCGGCGGATTCTCGGCGCACGCGGACCAGAAGGGTCTTCTGGAATGGGCGGGAAACTTCGCCGAATCACATCCCCGTGTCTTTGTAACTCATGGCGAGACAACGGCCAGCGAGGCCCTCGCAGCCAAGCTCAGGGAAGACCTCAATCTGGAGACCTATGTTCCCCGGATGAGAGAATCCCTGATCCTTGAACTCCAGAAAATGACCAGCGCGATGGCCCCTGAGGCGGCACCGGAAGACCTGCAGCAGGTCATGGGCGCCACCGTTATCAGCCTCGAGAAAGAACTGGAAGAGTTAAAGATAAGGCTCACGGCGAAGGGTGGCAGGATTCAGGAGGCCGATATCGACCGGCTGAAAGACATCGAGGAAGATCTGCGGATGGTCCTGCAGGGATAGGGGGCTTAACGCGGCGCAGTTTCTCTTTCAACGTAACTATTCAGGAATAATAAAGGGGCAGAGGCAACTGAAGTCGCCCTGCCCACCTGTCAAGTTGGTTGGAATCAGAGTTATTCATTCCTAAACCTATAAATTATTTCTATAGCTATCCCCAATCTTATAGTTTATTTGAATTTGACCAATCTGTCGTTTTTACGTAGTGTCCATCCGGAAATAAATTTTTCAGGAACCGGAAACCACGTATCATCAGAAAACCAAAATCAGGATGAATAATATGGAGAAAATAATCTACATGGATAACGCCGCCACGTCATGGCCAAAACCTGAGGAAACCATAAAGGCAATGGCGGAATATTCTCACTCAATCGGGGCAAGTCCGGGACGATCAGCACACCGCATGTCTCTGGATGCCGGGCGGGTTGTTCTGGACGCGAGGGAGTCTCTTGCAGAGCTTTTCGGCGTAAAAAATCTTCTCAGAGTCGTATTTACCAAAAACGCGACAGAATCTCTCAACATCGCCATCTCCGGTCTTTTAAAACCCGGCGACCATGTAATCACATCCGGAATGGAGCATAACTCAGTGATGCGCCCACTGAGGGTCATGGAGAAAAGCGGCGTAGAACTGTCAATTATACCCTGCTCACCTTCCGGCGAGATGGACCCGGATGATGTGGGACGGTCTATAAAGAAAAATACAAGGGCAATCTATCTTACCCATGCCTCCAACGTTACGGGCACAATCATGCCCATCGCCGAAACAGGGAAAATCGCCCGTGAAAAAGGGGTCATATTTTGCGTTGATGCCGCGCAGACCGCGGGTGCCATTCCGATAGATGTGGAGAAAATGTTCATAGACATCCTCGCGTTTACCGGGCATAAGTCCCTTTTCGGTCCTCAGGGAACGGGAGGGCTTTACATGGCCGAGGAGTTGGAAAAAGAAATCTGCCCGATCATGACCGGCGGTACAGGCAGCAAATCCGAGTCGGAGGAACACCCGGATTTTCTTCCCGACAAATATGAAGCGGGCACCGCGAATGTGATAGGGATTGCAGGCCTCAAAGCCGGCATCCGGTTTATCCGCTCGGTCGGGATAGAAACCATAAGAAAAAAAGAGTCGGAACTGACGGCAATTCTTGTGGAAGGGTTCAAATCCATTCCGGAGGTTACCCTGTACGGGTGCGGTGACGCGAAAAAGCAGACAGCTGTTGTTTCATTTAATATAGAGGGTATGGATTGCTCCATCGTTGCCATGGCCCTCGATGAAGAGTTCAATATCATGTCGAGACCGGGCTTGCAGTGTGCTCCTGCCGCCCACAGAACCATCGGAACCTTTTCAGCGGGAACCGTTAGGCTCAGTCTGGGATACTTCCTTGAAAAGGACGATATTCAAGCTGTTCTTTCCGCCGTGGAAAAACTTGTTCAGAGGTGATCAGAATATGATGGCCACAAAAACCTGTCTTGTCCTTCTCTTTGACTCGACGAGCGAAGTTTTGCTTGCCGAAAAACTCTTCAAAAGGGCAGGCATTTCTTACAAGATAATACCGGTGCCGCGCCATCTCAGCTCCGACTGCGGCGCCTGCATACGAGTCTTTGCTTCCGACAAAAAGAGAGCGCGTGAAACCCTCGACGGAGTCGTGGATATTCGGGATATCTGTCCAATAGATTAAAAACCAATTGTTTAAAAACCCATTTGACATACTGGAGTGCCGACCTTATTATAACCCGCGTATCTGTAAACGGTTATGTGAAACTCGTTAGAAGATCCAATCAAGAATAACAAATATAAAGGAAAAAACAGAATGTTTAAAGTTTCAGAAAAGGCGCAGGAAATGATCAGAAAGGCCCTTGAATCGAGGGAAGAGAAAATCCCTGTCCGGCTGGTGTATTCCGGAGGCGGGTGATCGGGCCCCTCACTGGGAATGTCTCTGGATGAGACAAAAGAAGAAGATAAGGTCTTTGAGGAAGATGGCATCACATTCGTGATAGACGAACAGTTATTTGAACAGGCAAAACCTGTAAACATAGATTTCATTACTACGGACAGAGGTTCAGGGTTTTCTATTACATCCGGGCTGTCTGGCGGTTCATGCGGAGGAAGCTGCAGCGGCTGCTGAGCGATAATGCCTGAAATGGATTGCTGCCGTCAGCAGCGGACAGTTTCATGATTACCTATTCTCTTCTCGGATGGGTGTTCGCTCTTTTCCGCATTGTCGCGTCACCGGTCACCGCAGGCACGGTAAAAAAGGCTGTCGAATCGGCCGCCGGGACATCGAATGTGGATGTCCACCCAGACAAAAAAACGGTGGCATTTAAAATAGAGGAAAAAGACAGCTTTGAAAAAGTAAAGGCGGCAATCGAGCGCGCAGGCTACGGCGTTTAATAATTATAAAGGCCGCACCTGCACTTTTATGTCGGATAGCCGGGGCTTTTTCACATGTTTCCCGACAATCCCCGATTCTTCTATTTCAAAAGGACGGTCTGCGCGGCGGCGAGGCCCGCCCCATGTTCAAATTTATATCCCGCCTTTGCAAATCCTGACTCTATCGCGCCAACGGTGGCGAGGATATCCGAAGCGTTCACGACGCCCATATGTCCCACACGAAAATACTTTTCCTTGATTTCGGCAAGGAGGCCTCCGGCGAGTATGACACCGGCCTGACCGATCAGCGGGAGGACGCTCCCGTTCACACCTTCCGGGAAGTATGGAGCAGTCAGTGTGTTGGCCGCTTTATCTGCGCTTACCGGAATCTGTTTCAGACCTATGGCGTTCATTGCCGCCTTGAAGGCGTCGCTCATGAGGCGGTGACGGGCAAACCGATTGTCCATCCCTTCGGCGAGGATCTGCCCGAGGCTGACATTAAGCGCCCATACGAGA
>Ga0268281_1001917_pt1 | contig 11174 bp, 8 predicted proteins | sample saktaG_10_FD_190134 | JGI IMG/M metagenome (GOLD analysis project Ga0268281, IMG submission 190134) | Saline water microbial communities from Sakinaw Lake, British Columbia, Canada - sak_2011_5_24_50m | ecosystem: Environmental > Aquatic > Non-marine Saline and Alkaline > Saline ... | reverse complement strand
TTGGAATTGTGACAAAATTAAAGTTCTGCTCTAAATTCACTCAAATTTGTGCGAGAATAATTATCCATAATCACAGACGATTAAGTTATTTTGGATATTAAGCAGGAGTTTATACGCAAAGCCTAATAAACCACAATGTTTTTAAAGAAAAAAAAATTTGAAAGAGTTATGCCAGAAAAAACAGATATAAGAATTGATAATAATCCAGATAAGAAATTTAATTTATCTAAGAAAAAATCAGTATTATTGATATCCGCAATTTTAGTTATTTTAGTTTTGGTTTTACTTTTAGTTTTTGTTTTCGATATAAATCTAACTGGGAATGTTATTTCTGAGAAAAGGGCAGGAGCAAAAGTAACTGAATTTTTTAATTTAATAACTGGGGGAGGAGTAGAATATATTTCTTCTGAAAATATGGGTTATATTTACAAAACAATCTTATCTTATGATGGAAATGAAATTCCAGTTTTTGTTACAAGAGATGGAAAATATTTTTCATATGGTATTGCTTATTTAGATAATGAATCTAATCCAGAAGAAAATTTCAAAGAAATAGATGAAATAAATGTTGAAGAAGCAACAATAAAAATAATTGATTTTTTTTCTAAAGAAGATGAAAATTTAAGTTTGCAATATAGTTCATATTTAGATTTAGGAGCTTTGTATAGAATAATATTTATATTTAATGATCAAGAAGTTCCTATTTCAATAACTAAAGACGGAAAGTATCTTTTACAAGAAATAGAATTGGATTTAGAAAAGCAAAAGCAAGAATTAGAAGAATTAAAAGAGCAACAGGCAAATGTTGCACCAGAAATTCAGGAAATTCCTAAATCTGATAAGCCTAAAGTAGAATTATTTGTTATGACACATTGCCCTTATGGGACTCAAGCTGAAAAAGGAATAATTTCAGTGTTTGAATTATTAGGAAATAAAATTGAAGGGGATATTCGATTTGTACATTATTTTATGCATGAACCAGAAGAAACAGAAACTCCAATTCAAATTTGTATTAGGGAAGAACAAACAGAAAAATATTTGAATTATTTATCTTGCTTTTTAGAAGATGGAGATTCTAATAGGTGTTTAACTGAGATTAAAATTGATACCAATAAATTAAATTCATGCATAGGTGGGAAAGCAGAGGATTATTATAATCTTGATTCAGAATTAAGTCAAAGTTATGGGGTTGGAGGCTCGCCAACATTAGTTATTAATGGCCAAATAATAACTTCTGGAAGAAGTTCTGCAGAGTATTTAGCAACTATTTGCAGTGCATTTAATATTCCTCCAGAAGAATGTAATGAAGAATTAAATAGTGTAAGTCCAAGTCCGGGGTTTGGTTATTCAGGAAGTGGCAGTAATAATCAAGCAAGTTGCGGTTAAGAATTAAATAGCTTGAAAAGATTAAATTAAATATATAATTAAAATAATTGTAAGGGGGTATAAAATAATAAAATGACTATAAGTGAATTATCAGTTGGGCAAAGTAATGTTAATGTTGAAGGAACAATTATTGAAATTGGAGAAATCAGAAGTTTTGATAAATATGGAAGGGAATTAAAAGTTGCAAATACAATTTTAAAAGATGATTCTGGAAATATTAAATTAACTCTTTGGAATGAAGACTGCACTAAATTTAAAGAAGGAGATAAAATTAAAATTGTTAATGGATATGTAAATGAATTCCAAGGAGAAAAACAATTAACTTCTGGAAAATTTGGAAAAGTTGAAAAAGTTGGAGAAACAGATGGAGAAGATTCTGAAGAGGATGTAGAAGAAGAAACCAAATCAGAGGAATCTGAAGAAGAACCAAAAGAAGATTCAGAAGAAGATTCATCAGATGATAAAGAAGATTCAGAAGAAGATTCATCAGATGATAAAGAAGATTCAGAAGAAGATTCATCAGATGATAAAGAAGATTCAGAAGAAGATTCATCAGATGATAAAGAAGATTCAGAAGAAGGTTCTTACTTGTAAAATTATAAATAATTGTTATATTTCTGATATATTATTATAAATTATTTTTATTAAATTAATTTTTAGAGTTAGTGATAATTAGTTTGGACAAATCTAAATTAGTTTGGCATAATTTTTTAAGTTTTATTTTGAATAGCGCAAGCTTTAAATAAATTTAAGAGATCTTATTATATATTAGCCCCATAGTCTAGTGGTCAAGGATAACAGGTTCTGGACCTGTTGACCCAGGTTCGAATCCTGGTGGGGCTATCTGACTTTCAGTCTCAGTTTGAAGGAACATTTTAGATACTTTCAAGGGTCTAAGATACTATATAGGTTCTTTACATAAAAAAATTATGGCTGAAGAAATAAGAAGATTTACAGATAAATTTAAAGGTGCAGAAGAAGAGAAAGTTAAATTGGTTAAGAAGGTTTAGGAGATTTCTGGCACATAGAAGAATTTATAAAGATGTATAGATTATACTATATAGGTATAAATTATACAATGGTTAACATATAAACATGAAAAATAAAAAAACTAAAGAAAAAAGAAATGAAATACAGATAAAAGGATTATCTCAAAGAGAAGTTCAAATAATATCTTGGCTTGAATTTTATCAAAAATACTTCTTTACTTCTAAAGATATAAAGCAATTTTTTAAAAACAAAAACACACTTTATAGAAGTATACAAAAACTTCTTTCTAAAAAAAGAATAATTAAGATTAATCAAAATAAATATTATTTAATACCAATAAAAGCAAAATCGGGCTCATGGGTTGAACATGATTTTATAACCATAGATGAAATATGTAATTCAGGAGAGTACTATATTGGGGGGTGGTCTGCTGTAAATTATTGGAAATTAACAGATCAGATACCATCCTGGATAGATATCTTTACAACTAATAAAAGAGGTAAGAAAATAATATTAAATAGCATGATGATATTTCATCAGATTAAAAAAATAGACAAATCAAAATATATAATCAAGAAAATTGCAGGGCACGAATTCAAGGTTTTAAATAAAAGAGAAACAAAAAAATGGATGAAATTAAGAGAATACCTACTATAGAATTTAATGAAGTTCAGATAAGAACAAACTTTAATAGAATAAAACTTACAAAAGATTATTTTATAACATTGCTGCTATATCTTATAAAGGGTGTTGATGGCATTTATTTTAAAGGGGGGACAGCAATTAATAAAATATTTCTTAATCATGCAAGATTATCAGAAGATATTGATTTTGCATTAACAAAAAATGTTGCCAAAGTAAAAAAAGAAATTCAGGAAATTATTGAAAAATCAGGTTTATTTAAAAGAATAACTGAGGGAAAAAATGTTGAAGGATTTTTAAGAATGGTTGTATGGTATAAAGGATTTGAAGACGAAGAAGATTATATTTTTATTGATTTAAATCAAAGAGAAAAGATTATCCTTCCAACAGAGTTTAGTAAAATAAAACATTTTTATTCTCAATTTATACCAGAATTTAGTATCAAAACAATAAACAAAGAAGAGATAATAGCAGATAAAGTAGCTGCAACTATTGGTAGAAATAAGCCAAGAGACCATTTAGACATCTATAACATAATTCGTGCAAAAATTCCAATAAATATGAAACTCGCTAAAAAGAAATGCGAAGGGGCAGGAGATGAATTTTCACTAATTAAAATGTTTAACAAAGCTAAAACATTGAAAAATAGGTGGGATAAAGATATGGCTTCACTAATTACTGAACCAATTAAATTCAAGAAGGTCATACAATACTTAGCAAAATATTTTAATTTAAAAGAAGAGAAAGTTAGATTGGTTAAAAAGATATAATTATAAAAATTTACAAAAAAATTGAAATATATACTTTCACTATACAAATTATTGACAGAAGATATTCAATAAAAAATTGTTAATAAAGTAAAAAAGGAGGTAAAATAATAAGAATCTAAGTTCCACATAACTGGGACAATTCCTGCCGACATCCTGGTGGGGCTATCCATAATTAAATACAAGATGAAAAATTGTCCTAATGGGATTAGGAGTTAATTCTGCTGAAGAGTATCTATTGAGGGGAGTTATTAACCCTTTAATAAAATGTAAGAACATCAAAGTTTCTATTTAATGCTTAGATTGGTATTCGTCGTGGGCTTTTTATTTTTCTCAAATTTTACTATATTTACTATAAATTAAATTCATGATTAATAATGTTTAAGAAGTTCTTTTTATCTTTGTTTTTATGCTTCATAAGAAAATTATATTAAGACCAGATGATAATGGCAAAGAACCTCCAAATGGTTTAAACGTGGTTTTGCCCTTTAAGAGACTCGGAATTCTTAATCCTGCTGTTGTTCAATATGGTCCTTTGATTTATTTGCTTTCTAGATTATATTACAGTGAGGGTGGTGAGAATAAATCATGTATTGTTAGAAATGCAGCTTTGCTTGAAGGAGATTCAGTAAGAATTGTCAGAGATAAAAAAGGATATCCAGTTGAAGAATTAGTATTGGCCCCTGAATTGCCTCATGGGCAGCAAGGTGTTGAGGATATGAGGGTTGGTTTTATCAAGGGAGAAGTGCCTTTACATGCATTTTTAGTTCATCATAATGGGATTGATGCTAGAACAGAGTATTTGAGAACCAAAGAAGCAGAGCCTTCTAATTTGTTGAAGTGGGATAGGTTTGGTGTTTACTTCCCAAATATATCTTTACAAGAAGCTATTGAATTAGTTTCTGATAAAAAATATAAAAATGCTTGGATTAATAGAGAGAATAAAAAAAGAATTTTAAGAGAACATTATTTAGAACCTACTAGTCCATTTTTGAGTACTAAAGATTGTGCGTTATTTCCCCATAAAATTAAAAGGGGGGTAGAGGGTAATTTTGAAGAACATTATGGGGTTATTATTAGACTTTCACCTGATATGCAAATTATTTATGTTAAAGATTTTAAAGAATTATCTGAACATGAATTTTGGAAGAAGACTGTAAGTGGTTTAGAAGAACATCTGTTATTAGGAAGAGAATATGATTGGGAGAAAAGTCATATTGGTTTAAGTTATCCCCCATTTGAAACTTCTGAAGGGGTTGTAATTCCTTATCATGGAGCAACTATGAAACCAGAAAGGAATTATAAGTTTGGAGCAATATTGGTTGACAAGAATGATCCCCAGAAAATACTTGGAAAAAATAAAAAACCAATTTTAGAAGCTACAGAATCCTGGGAAAGTAATGGGGTTGTTAGTGGGAAGGTTGTTTTCCCAACAGGCCATGCTGTCTGGGATGGTTATTATCATATTTTTTATGGTGCTGGTGATAAATATATTGCGCATACCACAATTACCGAACAAAGATTGTTAGATGGTTTTAGTTAATTTGAGGGGTAATTAATTTGAATTCTCGACGTGAGGCATAATATCTTTTTAGCAAATCTAAGAAGATTAAATTAATTATTAAAAATCAATCTATAAAATTTATAATCTCTAATTTCTCAGCTTACATTTAAATATCTGTAAGCTTTTATTTTGCTGTAAAATGTTAAAAAATAATAAAATAAAAAAGGGTAAATTGATTTAGAAGTAATAGTTTATTGATGAAGTAAAAATAATCGGTTAAGTATTGTATTAAATACTATCAAATACTAACGACTAAATTCCTAAGCCAGAGAGTTTGCACAGGGCGCTTCCTGGTTGGGCTATTTTTTAATATATTTTTTAGAATCCCTTTAAATTTTTTAATTATCAAAAACTTTATATATATCTGCTTCTTGTTTAAATAATGGCAGAGAAAAAAGGGAAAGAGCAAAAACAGATTGGCATAGTTTCAAATTATTTTGATCATGTGAATGCAGCAGCAATTAAATTAACTGATAGTTTGAAAGCTGGTGAAACTATTAGGATTGTTGGAGGAGAAATAGATTTTGAGCAAAAAGTAGGAGAAATGCAAATACAACATGAAAAGATTAATAGTGCAAAATCCGGCGATGAAATCGGATTAAAAATCAAAGAAAGAGTTAGAAAAGGTTACAAAGTTTTTAGAGTATAAATTTAATTATAAATTGTTTTTTATTTCATTAAGTGTTTTCTATTCTGTATTATTGTTTTTTATATATTTCATAGGTTTTTAATATATCTTTTAGATCCTTGTTAAAATATTATGAATAATTTTATAAATTGTTTTAAATTAACTTGATTGAATTTAATTGAGATAAATTCGTTTAATTGAGATAATTAGATTAATTCCAGCCCCGATAGTGTAGTGGCCAAGCATTCTGGATTCTCATTCCAGGGACCTGGGTTCAAATCCCAGTCGGGGCATTTAATAACCGAACGGGGAGTAACTTTTAAAAAGGATAGTTACTTTTCTTTCTTATGAGGGAGATTTACCATAGTGAAAGAATTTTTAATAATTGGTTTAAGAAAGCCGATAGCGAGGGAATAAAGGGTTTAAACAGAGAGTTTTCTAATATAACTTTGCAATTCATTAAAGATATGGTTCTGGGAGTTAATATTTCTAAAGCATCTAAAAGGGGGGCAAGATCAAAAAAACGATTGAATACTTTAAGGCAAAAGGTTTCCTTTGTTTTTTCACAATTACAAAAGAGGGGAATTCCAAATATTAAAAAAATAACAAAAGAAAGTTTGCATCAGTTATTTGATGACATGAGAACCGGGGTTTTATCTAATAGATCTGGAAAACCCTATTTATCTGCTGGGGATTATGTTAAAGATTTTAAAGTTTTTTGGCATTGGTATCAAAAAGTTTCTAAAGAAAAAAAGGATTTGATTATTGATTTAACAGAAGATTTAGATCGGCGAGGAGAAAAACCTAAATTTGTATTTTTCACTAAAGAAGAATTTGAAGAAATGCTTAAATCAGCTAGTAGGGATTTACAAATTATTATGGTCGTGTTATTTGATGCAGGATGCAGGGTTACTGAATTACTAAATATCCAAATTAAAGATTTTGGAAATGATTTTAAAGAATTAACAATTAAAGAAGAAAGTGCAAAAACCTTCGGCAGAAAAATTAAATTAATGTTTTGTTCTGAACAAATTAAAAATTATGTTAAGGAATTAAATTTAAAATCAGAGGATTATTTAATTAAAAAAAGTTCTTCTATGGCAAACCGAGAATTAAGAACTGTCGGAAAAAAAGTTTTAGGAGAAGAAAGAGTTAAGGAAAAAAATTTAACAATGTATGATTTTAGGCATTCCTCGGCGTGCTTTTGGGTTGTAAGATATAAAAGCGAGAGTGCTTTAAAATATCGGTTTGGATGGAGAAAATCTGAAATGATTCATTATTACACAGAGTTTTTAGGGATGACAGATACTATTAATGAAGGAGATTTATATATTAATGTTACAAAAACAGAACTTGAAAAAGATAATTTAAAGATTAAAGAACAAATGAAAAATGTATTAAATGATTTAGGATTTCTTAAAGAATATTTGAGACAGTCTGGAGATAAAAAACTTGTTGAATTTCTGGAAAAAGAGAATGCTCTTTGTTAAATTTTTGGAAAAAAGAAGCAAAAAAGCGTGCGCTTCTGCCACATTTCAAAAGAATTTTAAAAACAAAACTTCAAAAGTGAATTGAAGGTCTTTTAATAAGGTTTTTATGTTGAAAAAAAGGTTTTGATGGTCAAAACCAAACCACAACCCCTATAAAATAAACTTGCCACTACAGAGATTTTATTAGATTCAGGCAATCAAAACGATTGAAATGCTTATATTATTAAGAACGCATAAAAAAAAGATTGTAAAATCTCAACAAAAGAAATTGAAGCTCTTTAAGGTTCAAAAAATCAAGAAATCCCTATGAATTAAGGTTTTGAAGGTTCAAAATCAGACTGCACCCCCTTATAAATTAACTTAGCCACTATAACCCTTTTTACTGATTCAAGGCAAGTTGGTTGTGACGTTCAAAAGACCGAGAAATCATTATGAAATGATGCTTTTTGATGGTCAAAACCAAACCACAACCCCTATAAAATAAACTTGCCACTATGATAATTTTTACTGATTAAAATGATCATCAAAAACGATTGGAATACTTTATTATTAGAATTACAGAAAAAAAAGATTATTTGGATTTAAAACGCAAAAAATAAATTTAGTAAGTTTTAAATAAATCAATTCATAAGAATTTTTATGGGCTCCTAAGATATTTTTAGGAGAGTTGTTGTTAAGTTAGCCCTTTAATTAGATCTTGTTCAAATTCTGGTTCATTTCCTTTATTATAAAATCTAACTCCCAAAATATTAAACCCCTTTCCCTCAAATTTTGTCAAATCTTCTATTTTTGCTTCTTTCTTTAATCTTTGCAAAAATTTCTGTTTCCATTTTTCCTTACCGGTTTCAAAAGTTTTATCATGTCCTTCATATTGTGATCCTTTAGGTTCTATAAATATCTGATAATTTATTTGCTTTCCTTTTTTAGTTTTCATAAATAAAACAAAATCTGGGTAAAATGGCTGGCCATCATCAAAATCATAAATTTTAACATGTAATTCATTTCTAACTAGATAAATTTCCCCATATTCTTCCAATTTATTATTTTCTATTAATTTCTCAATAAATTTAACACAAAACTTTTCTTGATCTGTTCCATAATTAGAATCAAAAACATACCAATCCTTTCCTTTGATATATTCTTGGTCTCCATCTGCTCTAGGAGAATTCTTTTTTACCCTAATCGTTTTATCATAAAATGCAACTTTATCCTTTTCTTCCCCAAATGCCTTAATTGCATAGAATTCTTTTGTTCCTTCATATCTAGAATAATTATTTATTAAAGTTTCTTTAATTTTTTCTAAAACAAAAACCAAAGCATTTAATTTATCTTTAGCAGAGATATTATTCCAATCTTTTTCTGTAACCATAAAATCTATACTAATATCTCCTAGTAATTTTGGTTTTTCCATGAGGTCTTTTGTAGAGTTTAAATTTGGGAGATATTTCTTCAACCCCCTTTTTTCATTTCCAAATTCAAAGACTTTTGCAATAGCATTTTTGACAATATGGGGGCTGGATTTGTAGATATCTAAAATCTTAAAGGTTCTTGGTTTTTTTATTATTTTTGAATTATCATAATTTTCATTATCTAATGCCTTGCTTTTTTCTCCAATACTTGAATAAATTTCATAGGGAATGCTCTTATTTGTAAATCCTAAGTCTTCAAAAGATTTTATTTTTGAAGTTTTCTTTAATTTTGGTTTATTAAGATATATTTTAGCAGTTTTATAAAATGGTTTTTTCTTAAATGAATCCTTAATTTTCAATTCTTTTTCTACTAATCCTGTTTCTCCCAATCCTTCTCTTTCAAAAGCTTTTTTTAATTCTGCAATATATCTTCCTTTATCTCCAGGATGACAATGAAAATACAGTTCCTCTAAAATTCTTAAATCATGGTTTTCTTCATCATATTTTCGTAAATCCTTTTTTTGACTTGGTTCCAATGTAAAAGGAAAATATCTAACCCCTCTTCCAACTAATTGGGCTTCTGAAATAGTGGCTTTTGCTATACCTCCTTCTGTCCCCCCTCCTGAAGCCTGTTTTTCTGAAATTCTTACAATATCATACAGATTTAATACATCCCATCCTTCGTTTAATTTCTGAACCGCAAATATGGCTCTATAAGGATTATTTTTATCCTCCAAAGAATTAAGGATACTTTGTTGGCTTATTGCTTCCTCTTGATCCTCTCTTTTAATATTTTTTCGCTCTAAATCTGTTTCATTAACATTAATGCAATGTTCCTTACTGAAATTTTTCTTAATTCTTTGGTTAATTAAGTCGTTTAATGAAGTCCCTTCTTTTTTATAAAACTCAAATATCTTTTTTATTGTGGGGTGTTTTATTCTTTCATTTATTCTTTCTAAGTCCTCTTTTTTTAGATTTCCTATTATGTTATGAAAAAGCTTTTCATTTTTTCTAGAGTCATCAATTGTTTTTGTCGCTTTAAATAAGATAACTGGTTTAAAGTTTGACAAATTTTCAGAATCTTTAAACAAGGAGGCATATTTTTGAGCAATATCTTGTCTATATTGATTTATCAAAACTGCTGTTAAGATACGGTATTTTTTATCTTCGTCAAGGTTAAATATATCTGGTTCTTTTGAAAAACCATCATTTCTAAAGTCAATTAAATCATATTTGAAGATTAATTTATCTAGATATTTTTCTTTAATATATTCATCATTTTCTATACCCATCGTTGCAGTGAACTCTAAAAGAATATTTTCTGAGTTTTTTCCAAAAATTCTTTGAATAGTTGTTTCCCAATTTCTCTCTTCTTCCAGTGTTTTTTGTTTTGTTGCTGTTTGTGAGTGATGTGCTTCATCTGAAAGAAGAACTATTTTCTTATCCTTAAAATAATTCATAGTTAGAGAGTTTTCCTTATCTGTTTTTAGGTCAATATGGAGTTGCTGGATTGTAGTAAAACAAATGTTTATTTCATCTTTATTTGAAGAATCAAAATTATTTACTTGTCTAATTTTAATTTCTTTTCCTTCAAACATTATTTTTTTATCAAATAGATATTTTATGTGATTTAAATCTAGGAAGTTATTTTTTGTCTTTTCAATTATGTTTTTAGAATTTACAAAAAATAAAAATTTGTTATATCCTTTTTTATAGAAGTAAAGAATTAAGCTTGCCATAATCAAAGTTTTTCCTGAACCTGTAGCCATATTGTAAAGTAAATGAGAAGGATATTTTCTTAGAGGATATTTATCAAAATAAGCAATTGAATTTTGCAAAGCTTTTCTCTGATATTCTCTTAATTCTAAATCTTGGTTTATGTTGTCTAAAATTTCTCTTGGAATTTCGATACCCTCTATATCGGGCCTTCCAACCTCCATTAATAAAGAATTATAGAGCCAGTTTTTTTGAGAATCTAATGTTGTTTGAGGCATTTAATCTTCCTTGTAAAATTTTTTATTAAGTTCTTTATCTTCTTTAGAAACTTTAAACTGAGAATCTTCAATTTCTGAAAGATTTACATAAAGCTGATTTTTATTAAGCATTCCCACAAGAGATTCTTTTTGTTGATTCAATGCCATCTTTTCAAATTTAGAGTAATCAAACCCATGAATTTTAACATCATAATTTAAGAAATACTTTTCACACATTTCATCCCAAATTTTAAGAAGTATCTTTGTATCTTTTGCATCTTGGATTTTATCAATGGCCTCTTCATTATATTTTAGAAGTTCACAA
>Ga0268281_1001910_pt1 | contig 11188 bp, 11 predicted proteins | sample saktaG_10_FD_190134 | JGI IMG/M metagenome (GOLD analysis project Ga0268281, IMG submission 190134) | Saline water microbial communities from Sakinaw Lake, British Columbia, Canada - sak_2011_5_24_50m | ecosystem: Environmental > Aquatic > Non-marine Saline and Alkaline > Saline ... | reverse complement strand
GAAAGTCGCTCTTGTTGCAGTCGCACATAAATTACTACGTCATATCTTTGCTATCGTTAAATATGATAGAGAATGGGACCCTCAATATGCAAAATAAGTTGACTTCGAAACACAGTACATTCCCGTGAAAATGGGAATCCAGTATTTGTTTTATTCATCCACATATTTGCATCTGCTAAATAAGTATTTTTTCTGGATTCCCACTCCATCAGCTGGCGGACAAGCTTCGTGGGAATGACACTGGAGAGAGGAAAACAGTCTTGATAATTTCACGACAACTTGTTGGTAAGTTTTATTTTTAAAGTGCCTAATTTTAAATCACACCCTTTTCCCAGTGCGTTATTAAATAGTTTAATTTTTTCTATTTTGAGTACTCATGATACCCCAATTGATATAAATATAAACCGAGTCAAGTAAATTATGTAAAATATCAACTCAAATAAAAAAAAAGGGCACTCAGCGGTGCCCTTTAATATTATATACTATTCTGAATTAATCTTCAATCGCTTCGACATTTGCTCGAGGTACAGTAACCTCAATTCCATCTTCCATTTTCACTTTGAGTACTCTTACTTTAGTTTCGGATTCAACAATCACAAGATCTTCGGGAAGTGCTGTAACTTTGCAGATATCTCCGAAATGAGGTTCTCGGATAATTCGTATAGTGCTTCCTAATTGCAATCCGTGAATCTGCCTCTTCTTAGCTTTGAGTTCTTCTTCTTTAAAGGGAATTGGTATGATGATCTCGGGTCTCATCACGCCGGCTCGGATCTGTGTTTTCCCATGCATGGAAGCCTTATAGCCCTCAAATTCTTTCAATATTTCAAAGGTTTTTGCAGCCATTTTGATCGGACCGAATCCTTCTGTGAGTACGATTGTCAAACCGATCTCTTCATGTCCTGTAATTGCAACACCGATATCATAACCAAGCAGATCCTTAAGATCCTGGTCGTCGATACCGCCTATAACAATACCTTTTGCGTTGACCTGTATTGCCTTTTTGATCGCAGGTAAACGTACAATATTGCCACCAACAATGATCTTATCTTTGCATGAATTATCGATTTGCTCAGGCATAAGTTCAGCATCTGGAGCATCAACAAGTACTTTTATTTCACCGGTTATTTCACCCCCAATTCCGAAAATTCCCTGTATATAAGCAGATTTATTCTCGATCTCAACACCTTCATTTTCATATACTTTGCTGACCACACCGTCAATAAAAGCTTTCACGGTTATTGGAACTGGTGGCTCACGAAGAAGAACCTGTCCTGTAATGCTTGAGATATTCTCGACTGTGCCGGTTATTGGTGATTTCACTGTATTTTTGAACACACCGAAGAAACTCTGGCTCATCGCAAGAGGTTCATCTTTTTTGATCGTTTCACCTTCTTTTTTCTGCATTTTAGACAGAACATCAGATGGCGGGATACCGAGTTTATTTGCAATATTAACTGGTATAACGTCACCCGGCAAGTCTGTTTTCGCGACATTATCATCTGCGGTGACTCTATCTCCTACTTTTACGACAACTTCACCTTTGAGAGGAAGAATTCTGTCTTTTCTCAGTATGATGCTTTTTGTTATTGTTAATCCGGGAGTATATATTTGTGCCATGTGAATCTCCTATGATAACCATTTTTCGGGATAGACTTCCAGTGCCTTCATCCACTTTTTCAACGATTGTACACGTGCTGCATTATCTTCTGGAATATGAGCAGTCATTGTTTCTTTGTTCAATTTCTCATCGAAATAAGGTACTCTTCCACGTGTATCAATAATAATACCAACAACTCCGCCAGAGATCGTAGTCTCAACTTCATTATTCTTACCCATACCAAGATCGAGTCCACTCATAGGTTTCAAAGTCGCTTTTGCTTTCTCATCAACACCAAGATCCAATTTGATCATCTCTCCAAATGGTATATTCTCTTCGAATATCTTTCCATTTGGCAATTCGATCTTCGCACTAAGTGCAGTTTTACCTTTTTTATATTTTCCTTTTGGTGCAATACATGTTCCAAGATGAATAAGACAGTCTTTTTCAAAAACTTCTGTTGCTGCCTTTTCACAGATCGTTGACAGAACACCAAGCTGGGGCATCATGAAGATACTATCAACAGCAAGGCGAGTGATACCTTCAGGAAGAAATGCATCGATCAGCATCATTGCAGCCTGATTTCTGCGAGGAGCATGAGAAAGCACACCACCACTACCAACCAATATATCGAGAGTTATCATATTTACAATGGTTTCACCTGATGTTGATTGGGAGAATGCTTCTGAAATTTCTCTTTCTCTTTGAGTTCCTTTGAGGGTGACAGCAAATTCTTTATGCTGTTCGAAGGCAAGGCGAAGCGCCTCTTTTGCGATCGCTTGTTCAAGCATTAATTCTTCAGCAAGGAAGGGGATTGTAGTAGGTCTGATCATCTTATTCTTGATCATATTGCGTAGTTGAGTTTCCGGAATATCAAAGGGAACCCAACGCAAAATGTTTTTGATACCTGTCGAAGCAAGTACGTTAGAAATACTGTAACTCATTCCCAGATTAGCGCTTACTGTTCTGTTGAACACCCGATCTTCTGTAAAGACTGAGAATATGTCAGTTGTTGCTCCGCCGATATCCACACCCACAACTTCGATATTTTCAAGGCGTGCAATTGTCTGCATGATATTTCCGACAGCGGCGGGTGTAGGCATGATGGGCACTTCTTCAATTTTACCATCTTCTGTTTCAGCCCTTGCCCAGGCCATAAGCTTCTTGTAACCCGGTGCTTGCGCCATCACATGCTCCATAAAGAGATCGTGGATATTATCACGTGCCGGTCCAAGATTTTCTCTTTCAAGCACAGGACGGATGTTGTCTGTAATAATAAGATCGACTTTATCGCCCAATGTCTTTTTAACAGCTTCACGTGCTTCTATATTACCTGCATAAATGACTGGCAGCTTATATTCCGAACCGAGACGCGGTTTGGGATCTGCCGCAGCAATTATCTCTGCAAGTTCAACCACATGCTTGGTCGTTCCCCCATCTATTCCTCCGGACAGGAGTATCATATCAGGACGAAGGTGTCGTATCCTTTCGATCCTTTGGTGCGGAAGACGCTTGTCGTTACTTGCAAGCACATCCATCACGATAGCGCCTGCACCGAGAGCAGCACGCTCTGCACTTTCTCCGGTCATGCTTTTCACCACACCAGCGACCATCATTTGAAGTCCACCACCGGCACTACTGGTTGACACATAAGCATCAACACCTTTTTCGCCATCTTGAGGTACTTCAATTGTTTCATCCTTGATGATATATCTGTCTTTTTCTCCTCGAATATGTACGAGATCTTCAACCTCTTCAACAGCATTCAACACACCTTTTGTCACATCATCAAAGGGTGCTTCAACAGTTGTAGGAGCTTCCCCTCGCACGACCAGACGATACTCATCTTCAACCTTTTTAATTAATATGGCTTTCGTCGTTGTACTACCACAGTCAGTAGCCAATATTGAACCTAACTCTTTTGCCATATTTCCTCCGATTTATTTCACTTTATTTTTTAATTCTTTTTTCTTCTTCTTCAATTCTTTTGCCTTTTTCTTTTCAGCTTTCAACTTCTTATGAAACTCAGCATCTTTTTCGTCAATCTTGTTAAGAAGATATTTCACATTTTCATCATCTTCCAGAGAACAAGCAAACTTTTGATACTCTTTGTGCTTAAAAATCAGCTCTGCAAAAGGAGCGATCATATAAAGGATCTGGCTTGCAATAAAGTTCAATGGCTTTAGTGATTCTATCAACAAAATCGCAGCAGAACCCATTCTTCTTTCAGCAATGAACTTAGCAGTCCTATCCATTAATTCATGAGCATCGTCTTTCGAAACTTCTACAATTACATCTATCATGCTTTATGCTCTCGCCAATGTGCATACGTAAATATGCTTCGCAAGATTCTCCTTTAATAAAAGTGCGATTGATTTCATTGTTGATCCAGTTGTTAAAACATCATCAACTAATAATAAAGATTTATTCTCAATAGCACCAAAATTTTTTACCTGAAATGCATTAGCAACGTTTTTTTCGCGTTCGTGTTTTTTTAACTTTGTTTGTGTTTGTGTAAATTTTTTTCTTTTTAGCACATTTTTTAGAATTGGGATATCCAACTTCGTTGATAGGGCTTTAGCAATTATTTCAGATTGATTGAATCCACGAAATCTTTTCTTTGTTTTATGAAGCGGAACCGGGATGATATAATCAGTGTTGGAAATAAATGAGTAGCTTGAAATTATTTCAGCAAGTTTATATCCAAGAAAAGTGCCGATTTTTTTGAATTCATTATATTTGAAATGATGGATCATTCTTTGTAATGGAACGTTGAAAATATATACGCTTACAACTTCATCAAAGGGATATTCCTGTTTGCATTCTTCGCAAATGAAACTGTTCACGGTATTCTTGTCACAAAACACACATGAGTTTTCTTTTAAACCGACAAGTTCATTAGAGCATTTCTCGCAGAGAATTGCAGAATCATTAATTCGTTCATTACAGGAAAAACAATGAGGAGGAAAGAAAAGGTTCGAAAGAGAATGTAATAACGTCATTTCTCGACAAACTTCTTTATAGAAAGGAATATCTGTTGTCCATCTTTTGAGCCGCAAATAGGATCAGAGCTCCGCTCAGGGTGCGGCATCATACCGAGAATATTCCCTTGTTTATTCACAATACCTGCGATGTTAAGCAAAGAACCGTTCGGATTTGTGCTGTCATCAATATGCCCTTCTTTATCACAGTATTGAAAAACGATCTGCTTATTATCCTGCAGCGCTTTCAATCCCTCATCATCAATGAAGAAATTTCCCTCATTATGAGCGATTGGTATATCAAGAATCTGATTTTTTTCGATTATATGCGTATAAGGAGTTGTATTGTTCACTACTTTCACGTATTGATGCTTACAGATGAAGAGCAATGACTTATTTTGCAAGAGCGTACCATGAAGCAGTTTTGTTTCTGTTAGAACCTGAAAGCCATTGCAAATACCAATGACCAATCCACCATTTTTGGCAAAGGAGATAACTTCTTTCATAATAGGACTGAATTTTGCGATCGCTCCCGCTCGAAGATAATCTCCATAAGAAAATCCGCCAGGTATGATGACACAATCTGGATCTTTAAGAACATTGTCTTTATGCCATACATATTCCACCTCAGCACCCATGAGATTTTTCGTCACAAAATATGCATCATAATCACAATTTGAGCCCGGAAAAATTATTATGTTATACTTCATATTTTTACTCTAATTGCCTGAATGACAATAAATTACATTATTCGTCATGAATATCATAATGATAGGTTTCAATATTCGGATTTGCCAGAACTTTGTCGCATATCTCATCGATCTCTTTTGAGATATCAGCATTATTTTCTGGATTAATTGTAACTTCGAACATCTTGCTTGCTCGGACTTCAGTAATGTTGTTATAACCAAGCATATGCAAGGCATTCATTATCACCTTGCCTTGCGGGTCGAGAACTTGAGGTTTTAGTGTAACGTATATTGTTGCTTTTCGCATATTTACTCCTACATATAATTCTTTTTAACCACGATAGGCACGAAAATAACGAAAATAAAAAAATTAATAATTCCGAGTCTTTCGGGTATTTCGTGGTTCATAATATTTCTCCTACATATCAAAAACTCTAGAAAATATAGAATCAACATTATCGGTAAATTTATCTAAGCTAAACAGGGAATTTATCTCATTTTCATTTAATAATGAGGTGAATTCCCTACTTCGTTTTAAAATATCTTGAAAATCTTCTTTAGTTTGCCAGCATTCCATTGCGGCTTTCTGTACGATCTCGTATGCTTTTTCCCGCGAGATACCTTTCTTTGCAAGGGCAAGGAGAACGGACTGGCTATAGATCAGCCCATGTGTAAGATCTAAGTTTTCCATCATCTTTTCCGGGAACACCACAAGGTTCTCAACGAGGGCAGTCGTTTTAACAAGTAAATAATGTATCAGCGAGGTTGAGTCAGGAATGATTATCCTTTCAGCAGAAGAATGGCTGATGTCTCGTTCATGCCAGAGTGCATTATTCTCAAAGCCGGTCATTGCATTACTGCGTAAAATGCGTGCGAGACCGCAAATACGCTCAGCAATAATTGGATTTTTTTTATGAGGCATTGCAGAAGAACCCTTTTGTCCTTTTGAAAAATTCTCCTCTACTTCATGAACTTCCGTTCTTTGAAGATGACGAATTTCCAAAGCGATCTTTTCGAGTGTACTTCCTATGATAGCAATTGATGAAAGATATTCTGCATAGCGGTCTCTCTGTATGACCTGTGTGGATATGTTTACCGGCTTTAGTCCAAGCTTTTTGCATACATAGGTTTCCACTTCAATGGGAAGATGTGCATAATTACCAACGGCTCCTGATATCTGCCCTACAGAGATCGTTTCAATGGCTCTTTGCCAGCGAATGAGATTTCTGTGCATTTCATCATACCATAGTGCGAGTTTAAGCCCGAAAGTAGTTGGCTCTGCATGAATACCGTGGGAGCGTCCTATACAGAGTGTGTTTTTATACTTATAAGCACTTTCTTTAAGTGTATCCATACATGTTTGGATCGAAGCAAGAATTATTTCTCCTGCCTGTTTCATCATAAGCGAATTTGCTGTATCGATCACATCAGATGAAGTCATGCCAAGGTGAATATAGCGAGATGAAGGTCCCACATATTCTGCTACATTCGTAAGAAATGCGATAACATCATGATGAACTTTATTCTCAATTTCGTTTATTTCAGCAACTTTAAATTGTGCTTTTTGCTGAATGTTTTTTAGATCAGCATCAGGCACTAAACCGAGTTGGTTCATTGCTTCTGTAGCTGCGATCTCGAGCTTCAGCCAAGTTTGGAATTTTTTTTCAAGACTCCATAAATGAGCCATTTCCGGTAATGTATATCGTGCGATCATATATCCTCTATTCTTCCTCAATTATTTCTATCGGAATTATGAGATCGAGCTCGTTTGCTTCGATCTGCACATTTGTAGGTACTTCGAAATCAAAGATATTATCAGAATAGTGCGGGAAATCCCATTTGTCTATTTCAAGTGTGAGTATCTCATTTTTATCTTTTAGCACAGTAATCTGATAAGGCAAATTTCTTTTGTACTTGGTTAGCTGAATACGAATTTCACGTATCTGGATAACTTCAAGATGAAATTTCTTATCAAAGATATAATACACGCCATTGAATGGCGAGGTCATATAATAGCCGAAATTCTCTACAACACCATAGTTGCCAACGATTCCCTGAACATTTACAAGCGAATCTGCAGGTATCAGGCGAGTTATTGTGAGCCGTTTTTGATCAGGAATGAAGACGTTTACAAAATTATCACGCAGAACGATTTGGGCTTTAGGTGCAGGTGAAAGTCCTAATATGCCACCTGAGAAAACATCTATTCTAACCTTTGAATCCTTTTTCCTTAATAAAAAATTTGTTTTGATCTCAAAGCCGTTATAATTGATATTTGCAATGCCTCCTGCCTTGCATTCTTTCAAAAAACTAAGATTTTCAATGATCTTGTTTTGAATTTCAAAAGTATTATACTTGCCGGATTGAACAGAACTGCAACCGAGGAGTGCAAGTATGGATAGAATTCCAATAATATATCTAATCATTTTCTTCATTCTCATTGATCTCTGGTACTCGTTTTTTCTTAAAAATTGAGATATAGCCGATTATTCCTGCTATCATCATAAGCAAGCTGAGTATCTGTCCCATTGTCATGAAGTCAATCAGATGCCCTAAATGAGCATCCGGTTCACGAACAAATTCTACAAGAAATCTGAAGAGTCCATATAAAAAGATAAAGCTCCAGAACACAAAACCTTTTCGTACATTCTTTTTTATAAGAATGAATAAGATGACGAAAAGCAAAATTCCTTCGAGGAACATTTCATAAAGCTGAGAGGGATGTCGAGCGAACTGTTCTCCCGGGAAAAGCATTCCCCATGGAAGATTGGTTGCTCTTCCGTAAAGTTCTGCATTGATGAAGTTTCCCAGCCGTCCGAGCGCGAGTCCTATTGGTGCTACTACAACGGTTGGATCTGCTAATTTATAAAAATCATAATGATATTTTCTGCAGAATAAGTATCCAAAAAGTATCGATGCGATCAAACCTCCGTGGAATGACATACCCCCATGCCATACTGCGAATATTTCAAGGGGATTTCTGAATATTTCCTTGAAATTATAAAAAAGCATGTAGCCAAGCCGCCCACCTATTATGACTCCAAGCATGAGGTAAAAGAAGAGGTTCTCAAAATGTGCTTTCTTTATATGGACATCACATTCCTTGTAGAGTTTTTTCAAAAGGAAATATCCAATAGCAAAGGAAATAATGTACATCAGTGCATACCACCTTATCTCAAAAGGTCCAACGGCAAGAGATCCGATCGAAAATTTGGGGATGGTTGCGAGTGACGGGTTAATTTCCGGGTATGGTATCATGATACAGTTTCCATTTTTCTCTGAATAGCATTATACCAAAAATTATACAAATTATTTATATCACATGAGATAAGCTCATTGATTTGAAATTTTTGATCAGCAACTTTTCCAAGTATTTGATAAGGACAGTTATACTTTTTTATTATTTTGATGAGTGAAGAAATGTCTTTTTCTTCTAGAGATACTACAATTCGTGAATGAGCTTCACCAACAAGTTCAAAGTCAGGACGATATGTAAATTCCATTTCAATATGAGCGCCAAGTAATCCTTTAGGGTTGAAGCACGATTCCGCCAATGCCACTGCAAGACCGCCTTCCGAACAATCATGAGCAGATTGTATTAGCCCTTTTCTGATAGCTTCGGAGCAAATAATCTGAATTTTCTGTTCAAGTTCCAAATCAACTTTGGGTGCATGCCCAGCGATTGTATTATGTTCAACTGCGAGATATTCAGATCCTCCAATTGTATCACAAGGTTTTCCTAATAAAATTATCGCATCTCCAATATCTTTGAAATATTGATTTGTGGCAAGGTTAATATCCTCTAAAAGTCCAATCATCCCGATCGTTGGTGTAGGATACACTGCACTTGTAACAGTTTCATTATAAAAGCTCACATTGCCGCCGGTGACAGGAGTTTTAAAAAACCTGCACGCATCCCCCATACCGCGAATGCACTCTGAGAATGTCCAGTAAATTTCTTTTTTATAAGGATTCCCAAAGTTAAGGCAATTCGTAATGGCAATAGGTTTTCCACCCGAACACACAATATTTCTTGCTGCTTCTGCGACAGCGCCTTTTGCCCCTTCATAAGGATCGAGATAACAATATTTACCATTACAATCCGTAGTCATTGCCAGCGCTTTGTTCGTACCTTTTATTCTTACAACCGCTGCATCTGAACCCGGCTCTACTACAGTATTTGTCCTCACCATGTGGTCATACTGAGTATACACATAATTTTTGCTGGCTATGTTTGGAGAAGAGAGCAATTTTTTAAGTGTTTCAGTGTAATTTTCCGGCTCTCTTATACTCATTTCATCAAATGAATGCGCTTTCTCAAGATAGGATGGATATTGAGTTTCCCGCACATATACAGGCGCTTCGCCGCCAAGCACAAGTGTTTGAGCAGGAATATCTGCAACAACGATTCCGTTTTCTCGCACACGCAGATTTCCATCATCTGTCACCTCGCCTATCTTCACGACATGCAGATCCCATTTTTCATAGATTTCCTTAACTTTCCCGAAGTTTTTCGGCTCGATAACCATCAGCATTCTTTCCTGTGATTCCGAGAGCATGACCTCGTATGGAGTCATTCCTTTTTCCCTTTTGGGAACGAGTGAAACATCGATGTCAACACCGGTTCCTGCTTTTGCAGCCATCTCTGCGGATGAACAGGTCAGACCTGCAGCTCCCATATCCTGAATACCTACAACCAGATTTTGTTTGATCACATCGAGGGTAGCTTCGAGCAGCAATTTTTCCATGAACGGATCCCCTACCTGCACAGAAGTTCTTTTTTTAGCCGATTCCTCAGTGAGCTCGACAGATGCAAAGGTAGCGCCGTGAATTCCATCCCTGGCTGTCGAAGAGCCAACATACAAAACGTAATTTCCTTTGCCATACGCAGCAGCAGTAGCAATATTTTCATGCTTCAGAATCCCAACGGTCATTGCATTCACAAGCGGATTTCCCTCATAGCTGTCATCAAAATAGATTTCTCCAGCCACTGTAGGAATCCCCATGCAATTACCGTAATCTGCAATACCTTTTACTACACCTTTGAGAAGATTTTTTACTCTGGGATTGTCCAAAGAGCCGAAGCGGAGTGAATTCAGCGAAGCTATCGGTCGAGCTCCCATAGTGAACACATCTCTCAGAATGCCGCCGACCCCTGTTGCTGCACCTTGATACGGCTCCAATGCAGAGGGATGATTGTGGCTCTCGATCTTAAAAGCAACTGCAAGTCCATCTCCAATATCAACCACACCCGCATTTTCTTCACCGGCATCTTTGAGAAGGCATTCTCCGGAACGAGGAAGAGTTTTTATTTGTAGTATTGAGTTCTTATAACTGGCATGTTCCGACCACATTACAGAAAAAATACCCAGCTCAGTGATCGTTGGATCTCTTCCTAATATTGATAAAATGCGATTGTATTCTTCCTTTGAAAGACCGTGTTCTTCTATGAGTTCTTCTGAGATTTCCGGGTTCATTTATCCTCAATAGCTTTATTTATCTTATGAGTGCTATATTCACTAAAAATTTAGTTGCCTTTTACACGTCAAGAAAACTGTCCGAATAGTCCTCCTAGCATCTCATTCAGAGATACCCATAAAAATTAGAAATACGTTTCTTGTAAAGCCATAAGAATAAGGTATTGACGGGATATTTAATATGGAAAATTATTACTCAATCTCGTTTCGGAAATCTTTTAAAAAACAAAAGAGAGATGTCATTCCCAACTGGATTGGGAATCCAGTTACGTTATCATTTATGGATTCCCGCTTTCGCGGGAATGACAATTGGGAAAGAGGGAATGTACTGTGTTTCGAAGTCAACTTATTTTGCATATTGAGGGTCCCATTCTCTATCATATTTAACGATAGCAAAGATATGACGTAGTAATTTATGTGCGACTGCAACAAGAGCGACTTTCT
>Ga0268281_1001899_pt1 | contig 11233 bp, 10 predicted proteins | sample saktaG_10_FD_190134 | JGI IMG/M metagenome (GOLD analysis project Ga0268281, IMG submission 190134) | Saline water microbial communities from Sakinaw Lake, British Columbia, Canada - sak_2011_5_24_50m | ecosystem: Environmental > Aquatic > Non-marine Saline and Alkaline > Saline ... | reverse complement strand
GCCATTCGGGGGTGCAGCTGCTACGATCCTTTTATATTGGAATTCTTGCAACCTTTCTAGATATTTTTCTGTTATTTTTTCTTAAAGAATACCTGCACTTTTATTATTTATTATCTGCCGGAATTAGCTATATTGTCGGGATGATAGCAAATTATCTGCTCTCTAATAAGTGGGCGTTTGACTACAGATTGCTAGAAAAAAGAAAATTTTTAGAGTTTTCTATATTTTTTGCGATAACGCTTGCCGGACTCGTCTTCTTAGAAATCATAATGTGGGTTTTCACGAGTTTGTTCGGCTTGTATTACCTGCTCTCAAAGGTCATAGCCACTCTCCTAGTTTTTATCTGGAATTTTACAGCAAGAAAAATAATTCTATATTCAAAATATGGACAATAAAAACATTCTAATATACTCCAATTGCCAGGGCAAACCGATAATGGTTCTTTTAAAAAGGTGCTTCCCCCACAATAAAATTGAGCATATTCCGGCACACACTTACATCAAAGAAAAGAAAATCCTACCTGGAGACCTGTTTAGGAACTGTGATATTTTTATATACCAACCGATAGATGAAAAATATGGGCAATACTCTACCGATTTCATATTAAAAAATTACGTAAACGAAAAAGCCGAGAAAGTAAGCTTCCCCTATATATATTTCCAGGGTTATTTTCCAAGCTTCGCTAAAAACACAGACAACGGATCCGCCCCCTTTCAAAACATGATCTGCAGAAAAATGGCCGCCATAAGCCAAACAGGAAAAAGCGCAAAAGAAATATGCGATGCGCTGTCAGCCGAAGACTTGTTCAGCAGACAGAAAATTGAAGATACCGTAGAGCATACTATTAAATTATTAAAAGAAAAAGAGAGAAAAACGGACATAAAAATTTCTGGTTTCATAGAAAAAAATTTCAGAAGAACAGATTTGTTCAGCACCCCGAAGCACCCGACAGAATATGTAATGACGGATTGCGTGAATCAAATTTTAATGAAGCTTGGAGCCGAAGACAAAATAATCGAAAATAACAGCACAAAAACATTTAGGTGTCTTTCCGCATGCGCGCTACCCATATATCCTTCTGTCAAAAAAATCCTGGGTTTGAATTTCAAACATAAGATTATTTTTTTAAACACGGAGATAACCTTGGAAGACTTCGTGATATTGCACAAAGCAGACCATCGCGCATCCCATATCTTGCGCACAACAATAATTAAAACTAAGATAGTTATTATAAGGCTGATTGACGCTTTTGACCGACTAATTGGAAAAATCGGGGCCTTAACAAAAGTGGCATCGCCTAAAACTTATAATTTTTTAAAAAAATTTTTCAGAAAAAAATATGTATAAAATATTTTGGTTAACAGGGTTGCCATGCTCTGGTAAAACAACAATCGCAAAAGAACTGGCAAAAAACATACACGCTGAAATTTTGGATGGAGATGACATCAGAAAAATAATCCAAAATACAGATTTTTCTTTTGATGGCAGAAAAAATCATATGCTGTCTGTTGCAGAGTTTGCTTACGTTTTAAGTAAGTACAACAACGTTATTGTTTCTCTGGTGTCTCCCATAAAAGAGGTAAGAGAGGATATCAAAAAAAGATACCCTAATTTAACTGAAATATATGTGTATGCAGACATAGAAACATGTAAAAAAAGAGATGACAAAGGAATGTATAAACTTGCTATGGAGGGGAAGATAAAAAACTTTACTGGCATAAGTGATCCCTACGAAGAACCGGGTCCAGAAACCACGAAGGTAGATACCATAAAAACGAGTGTTCAGGATTGCGTTAAGGAAATACTGGAGAGACATAATGTTCCGCAGAAATATTCTCTGTTCATAGGCAGATGGCAACCATTGCACCAGGGCCACCTAGCCTTGTTTGACAAAATGCGCCAAGAAGGAAGGAAAATTTTAATTGGGATACGAAATACCGGCATTAACGACCAAAATCCGTTTTCTGTCCAGGAACGCATGGAAATGATAAAACAGCAGGTTCCGGATGCAGAACTTGTAGTATTGCCAGACATTGAAGCCGTGTGTTATGGCAGAAAAGTAGGTTACGAAATAAAAGAAATAAAGCTAGGCGAGGACCTAGAAAAGATCTCGGCAACAGACATACGCAATAAAATTAAAGAAAACTGACATGGTCATCAGCCACAAATACAAATATCTTTTTATACAGTTAGACAAAACAGCTTCAACCGCCATAGCCAAGGAGCTAGTGGAAAATTACGGTGGCCAGCCCACACTTTGGAAGCATGCAAGATACGAGGATTTTATGAAGGTCGCCTCTCCGGAAGAGAAAAAATATTTTATTTTTTCCGGAATAAGAAACCCTTTAGATGTTGTGGTGTCTTATTATCATTATTTTAAAAACGGAGGCAACAGAGAGTACACGCTAAACAACAAAAAATACATTTATATAAAAGAAAAAAACGCAACTTTTGTAGAGTATTTCAAAAGATTCCATGCAAACGAAATTTACCGAGAATGGAAGATGAAAAATTTTGACAAGTTAAATTATATTTACCGGTATGAAAATATAGAAGAAGATTTCGCTGCAGCATTAAAAATGTTAAAAATAGCGCAAAAGAGGGGCCTGCCGATATTTAACAGGACAGAAGGCAAGAGAGAAAACTACGAGCTATATTACACCCCGGAGATCCAGGGAATGGCAAAAATCGTATTCAACGAATTTATGAAAGAGTGGGATTATAAATTTCCCGAAAACTGGAGAGGTCCCAACTTTAAAGAAAAATATATTTTAAGGCCGACCTTATACCTAAAATTATTTCTTAAAAAAATAGCACACTCAATAATTGACAGTCCGGCCATATACAAAAAGTTTTATGGATTTAAAACCACAAAAAAAGACAGCCATATTTCATAATTATCTAGATAATATAGGCGGAGCCGAAATCGTTGGACTGATGCTTGCAAGAAAATTGCAAGCTGATGTTTATACAACAAATATAGACAAAGAAAAAATAGTCAAAATGGGATTTGAGGATGTTCTGCCCAGAATTTATTCAATAGGAAGAGTACCGCAAAATGCTCCCCTCCGCCAGCAAATCGCCCTGTGGAAATTCCGAAAACTTAAATTAAAAAATAAATACGATTTTTTTATAATAGACGGCGACTGGGCAATGTCTGGAGCTGTAAACAATAAGCCCAATTTATGGTATGTACATTCCCCTATCCGCGAAATTTGGGACCTCTACAAATACACCAGGCAAAATATGGTGCCGTGGATTTTGCGCCCAATATTTGATTTTTGGGTTTTATACAATCGTTATTTAAACAAAAAATATGTCAACACAGTAGATATTTTGGTTTGCAACTCAGAAAACACAAAAAATAGGATAAAAAAGTTTTTGAACAAAGACGCTATTGTAATAAATCCGCCGACCGAAACCTCAAAATTCAAATTTGAAAAATACGGCGATTACTGGCTTTCTGTCAACAGGTTAATATCCCACAAAAGAATCGAGCTGCAACTAAAAGCCTTTGCCGAATTAGAAAATAAAAAACTAATAATTGTGGGCAGTTACGAACAGTCGCGCCATTTCCTTCAATACGCGAAATACTGCCAAAAAATAAAGCCTAAAAATGTTGAAATAAAAAGCTGGGTCAACCAAAAAGAATTAGCCGATCTATACGCCAACTGCCGAGGATTTATCACAACAAGCAAAGACGAGGACTTTGGCATGAATGTAGTAGAAGCCATGGCCTCCGGGAAGCCCGTGATAGCGCCCAACGAAGGCGGCTACAAAGAAACAATCATAAACGGAAAAACAGGCACGCTTATCGACAACATAGACGAAGACAAGCTGGCACAGGCGATAGAAGAAATGGATAAAAAGATACAAGCCAATCCCCTCTCCTTTAAAAACGCCTGCCAGGAACAGGCAAAGAGATTTGACGTCGAGGTGTTTATAGGGGGAGTTACAAGAGAAATAAATGATGTATTAAAAAATGGCTAGATATCTTTTTGTAACCATCGCAAATAAAAAATTTATCAATCAGGCAAAGCAATTATTTGCCAGCGCTTATTTCAATGCCGGATGGGACGGAGATTATATGCTGCTGACTTCAGACCTCGGACCAGAACAAATACTGTGGTTCGAGAAAAGAGGAATTTTAGTAAAGAAACACGAGCTTCTTTTTCAAGGTAAAATGGCTGAATTCGACCCTGTTGTCTATCACAAATTTTATCTTTTCACAGACGAGTTCAAAAAATGGGATGCTGTAATTTATGCAGACTCTGATATTATAATAAGAAATTCTCTTGAAGGTTTGAAAAACACAGCTAATTTTTCCGCTGTTGTAGACACCGGAGGCAAAAGCATACTAAAACAATTAACACCTTTAAACGAAGTTACAGATAAACCCATCAAACAAGAGTATCTGCAAAAATTAAAACTTTTAAAAAGAAAATATAATTTAAGAAAGCCGTCTTTTAACGCCGGATTTTTCGCCCTTAACACAAAAATGATAAAAGGCGCGGATATCAAAAATAATCTTATCGACCTTGCCCTAAACTGCAAAAACATAACAAATTGGGGAGAGCAATTAGCGTTCAACCTAGAATTTTTCAATTGGGAAAAACTATCCCCTGTTTACAATTTTTTTGTCTATGACTACAAAAAAAATTTAACAATAAAAAAACAGGGGATAAAGTCACCCGTTCTGCACTTCGCCGGGCAGGAAACTCTAAAACCATGGGACAAAAAAAGCCCTTTTTATTCTGAATGGAAAGAAAACCTGGAACGTTCAGAAAAAATGGACGTGAGAGAAAAGATGAATCACAAGAAACAAAAGGCTACAAAATTTCACTCAGCATATATATGCATAGTATACAGAATCAAAAAAACCCTATGTTCAATTGATGTGTTCCTTGGAGCAGCGGGCGACGCTTTGAAGAAAAAAAGCCCGGAACTTTACATTTTTATCAAAAAATTTAAAAAATAAAAATATTCCATGTCTGCAGAAATGAAAACCGACGTAACATCAAAAAAGCCGCGGGAACAAGCCGGAAGCATCTGTTTTTTTGTCCCATATTTTGGCAAATTACCGGCATGGTTTAATTTATATCTAAAAAGTTGCGAATTCAATCCAAGCGTAAACTGGATTTTTTACACAAACTGCCGTGCTGCCTATGCTCCGGCAAATACAAAATTCGTAACAGTCGCGCTGGATGATTTTAATAAGCTTGCGTCGCAAAAACTTGGCTTCCCGGTGAAAATAAAAAATCCCTACAAACTATGCGATTTTAAACCGGCTTACGGCATTATATTTGAAGATTATTTGAAAAATTATGCTTTTTGGGGACACACAGATGTTGATATCATTTACGGAGATATAAAAAAATTTATTACAAAAGATATTCTCGAGAATTACGAAATAATATCTTCCTCGGCGAGAGGGCCTATAGGACACTTTTGCCTATATAAAAATAATAATAGAATAAATAACCTTTTTAAAAATAGCGATGAATACAAAAATATTTTTTCAGATAAAAGATACTTGGGCTTTGACGAATTCGGGTGGCCGAATAATGACCAGCTGGCACAAAAATTAAGGTTAGCCAGCATTACCAGCATTGTAAAAAATATGGCCGGAGCAGGACGTATCAAAATTTATTTAAAAGAGACGTGCCGCAACGGCTTTCTCTTAGAGAAAAAATTCGTGCTTTATTTTAATAATGGGAAATTAACAGATACCAAAAATGACACAGAATATATGTATTTCCATTTTTTCAAACTAAAAAATTTCTACGGTTCTAACAAGGAAACACAGGGAAAAACAAGAAATAGGTTTTATATAACTAATTATGAGATATTTTTTGACAAAGAAACGCACCCCGTAGAAAGAACGCTTAAGCGGTGCGCCCAACTAATGACTAAATCTTTTATCATAATAGACGCCAATATAGGAAAATTTGGTTTATATTTAAAAAAGCGCCTACCTGCGATTTATTCAAAAATCAAAATGCACTTATCCGGAAAATAAAAACCGTAAAATTTTTAAGCTTACGGCAACGTTATTTTCTTTAAATTACTGCTCCTGTAATTTTCCCGCAAGACAACTCAACAATCGTATCGCAATATTTTTTCAGTATTTCTGTGCTATGGCTCACCAAAACCACCGAAACCCCCTCGCTTACAAGTTCTTTTATTCTGTTGCCACTTTTTTCCTTAAAGTCATGGTCCCCCACCTCAAAAATTTCATCTAAAAGTAAAATGTCCGGGCGGCTGTGCGAGGCCACAGAGAAAACCAGACGTTGCTTCATGCCTTCAGAAAACTGATAAACTTTTGTGTCCAAAAATTGACCAAGCCCGGCAAACTTAACTATCTCATTGAGTTTTAGTTTTATTTCTCTGCTGCCTAAGCCGAAAAATGCGCCGATCAAAAAGATATTATCTTTCATTGTTAGACGATCCTTTAAGCTTGCGTATAAATTTATCAAAGAAATAATTTTTCCATCTGTAATAATCTGCCCGCTGTCTTCCTTTAATATTCCGGCGATTAAACGCAATAAAGTCGACTTGCCAGAACCATTATCCCCCATAATACCGAGAATTTCACTTTCACAAACCTCAAGCGACACATCATCTAGCACGCGTATTGTCTTCTTTGATTCAACCCCGGAAAAAAGCGTCACAAATCTTTGGAGCGCGGACTGCCTTTTGACAGAACCGATTCTAAAGTCCTTTATTAAGTTTTTTACAATAATTCTTTTCATACTAATTCCGGCAACTTGGCTTTTAGCTTATAAAAAATAAAATATCCTGCAGACAGGAAAAGGCAAGCCGAACCGACCGCTCCGCAAACCAGCAACGCAGAAGGAGCGAGCCCGTAAATGACGAGAGACCTCGCCAGCTCTATAAAGTAATACATCGGATTTGACAGGTTAAAATAAAATAGACGTGTCTGACCCTGTATGGCATAAAACAAAGGGGTTGCCAGCCAGATTATTCGTACAGCAAAATTCCAGATGTTTTCTAGGTCAACAAAATAAACGGTTAAAGAAGAAAGAATGAGACATGAGCCAAGAACAAAGGGCACGAACAACAAAAGCACAAGAAAATAAAAAAATATCCATAAAGGATTAATTCCCCAAAAAAACATAAAAATAAAAAATAAACAAACCTCCAGTAAATGGGAAAACAGGCCTTTTGTGACTATAGATATTATAAGCGACACGCGCGGGAAATTCAGCGATTTTACCAAATGGCTGTGCTCGGAAATTATTGACCTTGTCGCCTCTATGGTGCTGCTCTGAAAAAAATTAAACATTATAATACCCAGAAAAAGATACGCTGCGTAATTTTCAATGCCATTGCCCAAACGGTCATAAAAAACAACGTAAAGCAGGGCAAAAACCAACAGCGGGTTAAGCAAATACCACAAAATACCGAGATAACTCCCTTCGTTTCTGAGCTTAAATTCCGCTCTGGCTAAAACAAAGCTCAACCCCAGAGTGCTTTTTATTTTTTTAAAAAAAACATCAAACTTCATATGATTTTACTCCACCGCGTATAAAACAAACCCTTCGCTACTTTCCGATATTTCTTCAAATCCAGGACAGTCAAACTTATATAGGTAAATATAGTCTATTTTTTGACTTTTAGCCATCTTTAGCTTCTGATCGCAATCTCCGGCTAAAAATCCGTCCAACAAACTGTTTTTGCCCACAGACAATGTCCCCTCTTTCGCCAAAACAGGATAGTTTTGAGTGGCAACGCCAATTACGGTCCCCTTCCACGGAATACTTAAAAATCTTTTATCTTTAATATCTTCAAATATTTTTAAATCGTCTGAAGTTAAATAATTATTTGCTGGAGATTTAGGATAAGATTTAATGTGGTTTTCAGGATTAATTAATATCAACTTTTCCCAATTATTCGCCCTGGTATAAAAAGGAACGGCTAACAAAAATACAACTATTGCTCCGGCTTCCACGTATTTTAAAATTTGAAGTTTAGCGCCCTCAAAGTACTTTTCTAGCCGATCTATGCCGAACCCGGAAATTATTACAACAATTATAGAAATCAAAAACACGACCCTTTCATATTCTATTAAAATTCTGTAAACAGAAAAAGAACAAAAAATCCAGTACGCTGCACACAATAAGAACGGAGCAAAAATCCATTTTTTATTTTTAAAAACATACAAAATCCCAAAAAAAGCGAGCAAAATCGCCCAAATAGGAATTACGTCATAAAAATTAATCTGGGGCATATTAAGCCCGGTAAATGAAACATAAAACAGCCTTGAAACAAGGTAATTAAAATATCCGGAAAAACGAGAAATCGTCAAAACAACATAACTTACGGGGATAAGTACAATCAGCGCTATAATAAAATAGCTTGTTACCCTAAATATATTTTTGCGGCTCTTGCAAAACTTAACAAGCAAAAACACCGCCAATCCTAAACCATAGAAAACAAACATTGGCGCGTAAAAAACTATAATCGGCAAAGAGGTTATAACCGCCGGCCAAAAATTATCTGAAGCCATAAAACAAAAACCCAACAAAGAAAAGATTATCCCAAGATTTACTGGAATCAAGTTCCAAATTCCCGGCATATTGGCGCCGGAGGCTATATAAAGAACCGATAAAGATGCCACGCCCGCTGCCAGCTTTGAAACATTGCTTATCCTCAAAAATAAATAAACCAAACCGATAATAAGCGCATTTAAGAATATAGACAGGACGGCATAATGCAAAAGCGAGTTTAAACCTAAAAACAGGATTACTTGCGCTATAAAAGAATGAAAAAATAATTCTAGGTTTGCAAAATAACTGTCGGTCAGCGTATTTATATTTGGCAAGGAATGGTTTTCAATGGCACCATTTACCAAAGAAACACTGTACCACTCGTCAGAAAAATAAGGATAAGGGTAAACCATGTTCTTTACCTCGTGGTAAGAAACCGTCTGGTCTGTGGCTAAATTTATTTTACCTGTATAATTATAATGCACCTGATACAAAGTTAGGCAAGCGATAACTATAACTAAAAGTAAAACCCAATCTATCTTGCCGAAACCGGCGCGCCTTTCTCTTTTTTTGAAGTAAAATAAAATCACTGTCAAATCCGCCAAAGCAGTTACAGAAACTATTACCCAATAATAAAAAATCCCCAACGCCTGAGCCCCAATGCCAAAAAAACTCTGGAACAAAATAGAAAAAAAGAGGATGTAAATAAACCCCCTTTTTTTGTCGGGGAAAAAGCCCAATAACACAAAGGGAACAGCCAACAAGATTATGCCCAAGACAAGTTGAACCATTAAATAATATTATAACAATTTTCAGCTTAAATCAAAAAAGCGCTTCGTGCGCTCCTTTGATGCCCTAGGATTTTCCAGATGAAAATTTAAGTGGGTGTCCTCACGTTACGACCAAGGTCGTAACAAATATTGGACTCCCTAAAAGTTTGAGTTTGTACTAGAAATCTACTAGGGCTACTTTAATTTTACCTCTTTAAGACTGCTAGTCAAGACCTAAAACTTTTACAAGTTGTTTTATAAGAGAAACCACGACTGGAGGCGGCATTAAGCTGTTTGAAGAAACGCCTTGGTCGTCTTTTACTTCCCATGGCTTTTCAGATATTTCAACCTTCCCCTCTTTCTCGTTAAATTTGTAAACATATTCTGGAGTAATTTCATAATCATCTGCAAATTCTTCTGTCTTTTCAACCGGAATTGTGTTGCGCAAAAGAATTTTTGGGATACCTTGCAGTTTATAGGCTTCTTTCACAAGCATTTCGTCTTTTTCTAATCTTTCTTTTATGGGCCCTATTCCAAGTTCGTCTCCTTCTTTTGTAACCATTCTTGCCGGTTTTCCTTTTTCTAACGCCGGACACGCAGAATTGTCGCACAATAAATAAAAGCTTCCGTTATCTTTATCGTACTCAACTGTTTTTGTAGCCAAAAGCTTTAAATTTCTCGAAGTATTGCAAATCGGGCAGATAACTCTGTATCTTATTCTTTCGTCAATGACAGAGTTTGGCACGTCTATTAAAACAAAAACATCCGGGTCTTCTCTGTAATCAATCAGGTCGCGGAAAAACAATGAATAAGAAACCTGGTCTGTATCGCGCGGAAAACCGTCAATAAAAATGGCTTTTTTACCAAGCTTGGCAATCTCTCTTTTTACCAAAGCCAAAATCAATTCTGTTGGCAATAAAGTCTTTGTGGACCTGTTGTCCCATGACTGCATTATTTCTTCCAATGATTTAAAGCCTCTATAATTTTTCTTTAAAAATCCCTCCACTTCTTTTCTCTTCTCTGGGTCTTTTATAACCTCGTCAAAAGACCTTATCATATCTCCGATAGAAAAATGCGCGATTCTGTCTGGCTCTACGATCTCGGCCATCATTTTGGCGTATGTGCCCTTGCCAGAAGACTTTTTGCCCATCAAATAAGCAATAAAAGTATTGTCTCTTAAATATTCCCTTAGTTTTTTAATTTCCGACCCTGCCTTGTACTCAAAATACTTTTTACGCTGGTTGGCGTCAGTTAAATCAAATTTTTTGTCACCTTCTAATTTTGTCTTAAATATAGGAAAATCTAAACCCTGCATTTTGTAATACGAATTTTCACGAATACTTAAACGAATTTTCACCAATCACGAATTTTATGTATTCGTGATTGGTGTTTATCCGTCAATAATTCGTGTTAATTCGTTTTGTTAATTTTAATACTATTTCCATCAGAGACGAATTCCACATCTCCATCTTTATCGGTTCTAAACATCTTTATACCAAAATTTTCTAATCTCTGCAATGTTTCAGGAGTAGGATGGCCATAAGAATTTTTTCCAACCTCAATAATTGCAATCTTTGGACTTACCGCCTGCAAAAATAAATCCGAGCTGGAATATTTTGACCCGTGGTGCGCAACTTTCAAAACGTCAGATGCGATATCTTCGCCCGAGTCAACCAGTTTCTTTTCTGTGTCTGAAGTTATGTCTCCGGTAAATAAAAAAGAATCTTTTCCATAAATTAATTTGTTTACAACGCAGGTGTCATTCGCGGATGCCGTTAACCGTTGACCCTCCAAACTTTTAAAAGGGAACAATGTGTCAATTTTCAAATCCCCTGCTTTTATTTCCTGTCCTTGTTCTGCAATTAAAATTTTTGCGCCTTCTTTTTCCTGTTTTTCTAAAACTTTGATCCATTGGTCATATTCCGGGGCGCTCTTTATCACTCCTGTCCACAA
>Ga0268281_1001897_pt1 | contig 11249 bp, 13 predicted proteins | sample saktaG_10_FD_190134 | JGI IMG/M metagenome (GOLD analysis project Ga0268281, IMG submission 190134) | Saline water microbial communities from Sakinaw Lake, British Columbia, Canada - sak_2011_5_24_50m | ecosystem: Environmental > Aquatic > Non-marine Saline and Alkaline > Saline ... | reverse complement strand
GTTAAAGCCTGGACTATTAAAAAAGACACTGTTGCTAAAAAAGCTGCGGGAAAAGTGCATTCCGATATAGAAAGAGGTTTTATCCGGGCAGAGATAGCCAGGTATGAGGATTTGGTTACTCTTGGTTCCATGCATGTGGTAAAAGAAAAAGGGCTGCTAAAGATTGAAGGTAAAGATGCTGTAATCGGAGATGGGGATATTATTAATTTTCGATTTAATATTTAAAACAAGTTTTCGGTTCACAGTTTTCAGTTAATAGTTGACAAAGATATTTTTTTATATTATAATCACTACTAAAGTAATAGTAATAGTAGTAATTAAGTGAGGTGAATTTTATGAGACTTTCTACCAGAGCGAGATACGGTACAAGGTTAATGTTAGAATTAGCCTTAAATTTTAATAAGGGGACTATCTTTTTAAAGGATATTGCCGAAAAGGAAGAGATTTCCGAAAAATATTTAAGTCACCTGGTTATTCCTCTTAAGGCAAGCGGGTTGATAAGCTCTTCTCGAGGAGCCCATGGAGGATATCAGTTGGCCAAATCTCCCTCCCAAATAACTCTCAAAGAGATTGTGCAAACTTTGGAAGGGGAGATAAGTTGTGTGGAATGCGTAAAAAATCCTTCTGTTTGTCCCAGGGTTTCCAAATGTGCCACTCGAGGTATCTGGGAAAAACTAGATGAAAAAATTTCCGATGAACTTAGCTCTGTTACTTTAGAGGATTTAATGAACTCGCAAAAAGAAATAAACTAATTATTGCTATCTTGTTTCGCGAATATTAAATATACAAAAGAGGTGAAATTTATGAGAGTATTGATTATGGTTTTTGTAATATTATTTATGCTTCCAGTTCTTGCATTTGCTGATGTAGAGGGCTGTGGATTTATAGGGGGGTGGAATCAAATGATGAATTTTGGATATGGAGGAGGAATATTTATGATGTTCATGTTTGCAATTGTTATTGGATTAATAATTTATTTTATTATCTCTAATACAAAATCTAATAGATATACCGGGGGGTTTAGTGAAACTTCCTTAGATATTGTTAAAGAACGATTTGCAAAGGGAGAAATTACCGAAGAAGAATTTGAAAAAATGAAAAAAGCTTTGAAAAGGTAGCTAATTTCTTATACTGAATATAAAATAGTTATAAAAAATTACGAAATAAAAAGATATTTAGGAGAAAATTATGAACCTCTTGTCAGCTATCGGTAATACGCCACTTGTTGAGTTAAATAATCTAAATGGAAATTCAAAGATAAGAATTTTTGGTAAACTTGAAGGAAGTAATCCTGGCGGTTCAATCAAGGACCGTCCGGCTTATTATATGCTCAAAAAAGCAGAAGAGTCAGGAGAACTTATCAGAGGAAAAACAATACTTGAACCTACTTCGGGAAATACTGGAATTGCCCTGGCAATGATAGGGGCAGCCAGGGGATACAAAGTAAAACTTTGCATGCCTGAGTGTGTGAGTTTAGAAAGGCGTCGGATTATTGAATCCTTTGGGGCTGAAGCAGTGCTTACTCCGGCAAGTGAAGGGACAGATGGAGCTATAAAGACAGCCCGGCTATTAATTGCCGAAGAGCCGGGTAAGTATTATATGCCCAATCAATTTGAAAATGAGAATAACGTTCTTGCTCATTATGAAACCACCGGACCGGAAATATTTTCCCAAACCAAGGGAGAAATTGATGTATTTGTAGCCGGTATGGGGACCGGGGGGACACTGATGGGAGTGGCAAAATATCTAAAAGAAAGAAAACCAGAAATTAAAATTGTAGGGGTTGAGCCTATAGTAGGGCATAAAATACAAGGGCTTAAAAATATGCAGGAGTCAATCGTTCCCAAAATTTACCACTCAGAAAAATTGGATGAGAAGATTATTGCTGAGGATGATCCAGCTTATGAGATGACCAGATTACTTGCTACCAAAGAAGGTATTTTTGTAGGCATGTCAAGTGGTGCTGCAGTAGCAGGAGCCTTGCGTATAGCCAAAAAGATGGACTCTGGAATAATTGTAGTAATTTTACCAGATCGGGGAGACAGATATTTAAGCACTGCCTTATTCCGGTCGACATGTGGAAAGTGTCCACCGTAAAATATTGTGTTTTTAAAAAATTAAAGTTTAGTAATCTAAGAGGAAGCAATTATGGCTTTAGACCACAGAAAAAAAATTGAACTTAAGATTTCTGGAATGACTTGTGCAATGTGTGCTGCAACAATTGAGAAGTCATTATTGAATCTAGATGGTGTTGTTGACGCGCAAGTGAATCTTGGAAATGAGAGCGTTGCAATAGAATATGACTTTTTAAAAATAAAATTTACTGATTTAGACAAAGCCATAAGGAACGCAGGTTACCAAATAATAAACGAAAAGACTGCTTTTAAAATTGGAGGAATGACTTGTGCTTCTTGCGTAGAAACAATCGAAAATTCTCTCCTGAGATTGGATGGAATTGTAGAAGTTAATATTGATCTTGCTGGTGAAAGAGTACTTGTTATTTATAATCCAAATATTGTAACCCAAGCCGATATAAAAAGAACCATTGAAGAAACCGGATACCAATTTTTAGGAGTTGAAGGAGAAGAAACAGAAAATTTTGAAAAAATTACCAGAGAAAAAGATTTAAAAGTAAAACGTAACCAAATTATTGTAGGATTTGCTACCGGTATTCTTTTAATGATTCTTATGTATGTTCCAATTAATTTACCTTTTCCGGTGGCCTACCTTATGTTGTTTATTTCAACACCTACTTTTATTTATATAAGTCATCCTATTTTTACTGCTGCTTATCGTTCCCTTAAAAATAAGAATCTCAATATGGATGTAATGTATTCTATGGGGATAGGAGTTGCTTTTATAGCAAGTCTTTTGGCTACTTTTAATTTTATACTTTCCAGTAAATTTTTATTTTATGAAACAGCAGTCTTTTTAGCTACATTCCTTACAATGGGGCGTTATTTGGAAGCAAGGGCAAAAGGGAAAACTTCAGAAGCTATTAAAAAATTAATGGGCTTACAGCCAAAAACCGCTGGTGTTTTAAAACCAAAGAATATTGATATAGAAATATTATATTTTAGAGATTGCCCGAACTACAATAAATCAGTAGAACAAGTAAAAAATGCTCTTAAGGAGTTGAACATTTCTGTTCCCCTTAAGATAACAGAAGTAACTAAAGGGAATTTTCAAGAATATTCCTTTTACGGATCACCGACTATTTTAGTGAATAAAAGAGATATAGAAGGAAAGGTTAATAAATTATATGGCTGCAGAATTTATAATTATAATAATAAAAATTTTGGATATCCATCCAAAGATATGTTGATTAGCAAATTGCTCTCCCTTTTTGAAGAGCAGGAAATATCTATAGAAAAGGTGGCATTAAATGATATATTAATAGTAAAACCTGGAGATAAAATTCCTGTAGATGGTGAAGTTATCGATGGCGAGAGTTACGTAGATGAATCAATGATTACCGGAGAATCCATTCCATCATTAAAGAAAAGAGATGACAAAGTCGTTGGAGGAACCATTAATAAAAATGGTGTAATAAGATTTAAAGCGACTAAAATAGGAAAAGATACCATGCTATCTCAAATCATAAAACTTGTAGAAGAAGCTCAGAGTTCAAAACCGCCTATTCAAAGAATTGCAGATAAAGCAGTAAATTATTTTATTCCTATAGTATTAATAATTGCCCTTTTTTCTTTTGTGATCTGGTTTTTAATTCTTGATAATAGTTTTCTTTTCGCGTTAACTAATTTAATTTCAGTTTTAGTTATAGCTTGCCCCTGTGCACTTGGTCTGGCTACTCCTACTGCTGTGACGGTAGGAGTAGGCCGGGGAGCTGAACTCGGTGTTCTTATTAAAAATGGAGAAGCTCTGGAAAGGTCGGAAAAATTAACTACTATAATATTTGATAAAACCGGAACTCTTACTAAAGGAAAACCGGAAGTTACCGATATAATCGGTATTGGCATTGAAGATGGGACTCTATTAAAATTCACCGCAAGTGTTGAAAAGAATTCTAAACATCCTCTTGCTGAGGCGATCGTAAAAAAAGCTGCTGAGAGCGAAATTGATCTTCTCGGCAGCGAAAACTTTAACACCTTTAGAGGGAAAGGCGTCATAGCAAAAGTAGAAGGAAAAGAAATACTCATAGGTAACAGGATCCTTTTAAAAGAGAAAAATATTTCACTACCTGAAGGGGCTGAAGAAGATATTTTTCAACTTGAAAACGAAGGAAAAACAGTCATCTTGATTGCTTTTAATAACAAAATAGCTGGTATGATAGCTATAACTGATACATTAAAAGGAACAACCAAAGATGCAATTCAAGCATTTAAAGATATGAAATTTAATATTTTTATGATTACCGGTGATAATATTAGGACTGCAAATGCTATTGCCAAACAAGTTGGGATTGAAAATGTATTAGCGGAAGTATTGCCTCAAGATAAAGCAAATGAAGTAAAAAAACTTCAAGAAAAAGGGGAAGTAGTTGCCTTCGTGGGTGATGGGATTAATGATGCACCAGCCCTTGCTCAAGCAGATGTGGGCATTGCTATAGGCAGCGGTACAGATGTAGCCATAGAAACAGGGGATATAGTACTTATAAAAGATAATCTTTTGGATGCAGTGGCAGCTGTACAATTAAGTAAAAAAGTAATATCTAGAATTAAGCAAAATATATTTTGGGCTTTTGCTTATAATACTGCTCTTATTCCGGTAGCGGCAGGGATATTATATCCTTTTTTCGGAATTACTTTCAGACCTGAATTTGCAGGTTTGGCTATGGCTATGAGCTCTGTAACCGTGGTAAGTCTTTCTTTGATGTTAAAAAAATATGTTCCGCCGGTAAAGAAAATTACAGCATAAAAAGGAGGTGACCAATATGGCTATCGATCTGGTATGCAAGATGGAAGTAAATAAATTGACAGCAAAATTTAAAAGCGTATACAATGATAAAATTTTATATTTTTGTTCTGCAGGATGTAAAAAAGAGTTTGATGATAATCCTGAAAAATATATTAAGAAACCTAATAAACATCAACCGCCAATGCAAGGAGTCTGTTAGTTCGAAATTAGTACGAAAAAAATATATTTGATTTGGGAAAATAAAATTAATTACCGCATAAGAACTTCTAATTCGGGATAAATAATAAATTAACAAATGGGATAGTGTTTTTTTAAATTTATTCACTACCTATTGAATAGTATAAGTAGTAAATCATAGGTAATTTTTCCATAATCATTTGTAATGCCAAAATATAATTTGAGGTAAGTGTTATGATTATTTTTATAGAAAAAGGAGAAAAGATGAGAAAAGCAAAGAACATTAAATTAATTGGCGTATTACTAATTATCATATTAATTATATTGGGAATTTCAGGTTGCACTGGTAATAGTGGCGATAACAGCGAGAAATATGGTGTTGATATTACCGAAAAAGGAGTTGTCAATACCAAAGACATTCTTTCTAGTCCGGATAAATATCTTGGTCAAACACTCAGATTGGAGGGGACGATTGTCCGAGAATGCCCCTCAGGATGTTGGTTCTTTTTAAAAGACGAGACGGGTACCATTTATGTAGACATTAATCCCTCGGGTCTTAGTATTCCTCCAAAAGTTGGGAAAAAAGTAGTGGTTGAAGGTGTGCCGGAGAATAAAAATGGGAGAATAAGCATTAATGGAAAGGGAGTTGAATTTTAATGAAATTTTTTATTTTAGCTTATAAGAATTTGAAACGGAGAAAATTACGTTCCTTTTTAACCATTGGCGGAGTAGCAGTAGCAGTAGCAGTTTTAGTCAGTCTTTTAGGTTTTAATGCCGGGTATCAAGATGCATTAACCTCTGATGTTGACAAAATGGGTTATCAAGTTGTTGTAACTGCCAAAGGCTGCCCCTACGAGGCAGCAACCATGATACTTAACGGAGAAGCAGGGCTTAAATTTATAGATGAGGATATCTATAAACAAATAACCAGCGACCCTGATATTGATAAAATTACCCCATTGCTTGCTCAGTTAGCTTATGACCCGGAAAAAATGGAGGGTAAAGGAGGATTTACCAACTACCTTGGCATTGAAGAGAGTTATATGCCCCTTAAACCAAATGTAGAAATTATAAAAGGAGAATGGTTTTCGGGAAATGATGTCAATGAAGCAATTTTAGGATACGAAGCAGCAGAATCTGAACAAAAATCCGTTGGTGATAAAATATCCATACCCGGAAAAGATATTACACTTACCATAGTCGGAGTTTTTAACCGAACAGGTTCACAGGAAGACGGAACAGTATTTTTACCTTTAAAAACAACGCAAAGAATATTTGATACAGAAGGCAAATTGACCGGTATAGGAATTAAATTGAAACAAATTGAGAAGATTTCAGAATTTGAAGATAGGTTATATCCGATTGCCAGCATTCAGGTAATAAGCATGAGTCAGGTTAAAGGGACAATTTTAAATCTGGTAAATTCAGCTAAGGTTTTGATTATGTCTGTTGCCTTTATCGCAATATTTGTAGCTATTCTTGGGGTTATTAATACTATATTAATGAGCGTCTCAGAACGAACACAGGAAATAGGTATTATGAAAGCAATAGGAGCTTCAAAATTAGATATATTTAAACTCATTTGGATAGAAACTCTTATTGTTTGTACTTTAGGCGGTATTTTTGGTTCAATTATTGCGATTATTGGTGGAAATTTGGTAGAACTTTTAGTAAGAAAAGCAATGCCTTATGCCCCGAGTGGTAAATTGCTCTTAATTACTCCTGATCTTTTAGCTTATTCTTTCCTGGGAGTAATAATTGTGGGTATAATTTCCGGATTGCTTCCGGCATTAAAGGCAGCTTCAATGAGACCAATTGAAGTAATAAGGAGTGGAGAATGATGGGAGAGCTGGTCGTAAAAGCAAGCAAGCTAAAGAAGGAATATTCTTCTGTATCTCAAAGAATAGTAGCCTTAAAGGAAATAGATATAGAGATAAAAAAAAGTGAATTTGTCGCCATAATGGGACCATCGGGAGCAGGAAAGACTACTTTCCTGAATCTAGTTGGATGTTTAGATGGACTCACCTCAGGTAAATTAAATATTTTAGGATGTGACCCTACAGGATTAAATGAAGATAAACTTAGCCGCATCAGAGTCGAGAAAATTGGATTTGTTTTTGAGGATTTTTTCTTAATTTCATCTTTAAATGCCTTGGAAAATGTTCAACTACCTCTGATTTTTTCCCGAAATTATAAAAATAATAATAGACCAAGAGATCTCTTAAAAAGAGTAGGATTGAGTCATAGGTTAACTCATTTCCCTAATGAATTAAGCGGGGGAGAATTACAGCGGGTAGCGGTGGCCAGAGCCTTGGCTAATAATCCTGAGGTTCTTCTTGCCGATGAGCCAACAGGAAACCTGGATAGTAAGAATGCACAAGAACTTTTTACTCTATTTCGAGATCTTAATAGGGAAAAAGGTTTAACCATTGTAGTCGCTACTCACAATGTTAAATTAGGTTATTCAGCGGATAGAGTGATTCATTTGAGCGATGGAAAGATAGAAAAGGATGAAAGGTTGGTAGGGGAAAATGGCAGGTAAAATAATTTTTGAAGCAGTGAATTTAAAAAAATATTATCATCGAGGGTCAGAAATTGTTAAAGCTCTTGACGGAGTAGAATTAATGATTAAAGAGAGTGAAATTGTATCGATTGTCGGCCCTTCCGGTTCAGGAAAAACCACTCTAATGAACCTGATTAGTTGTCTTGATAATGCTTCAGCAGGGAGTTTAAAAATTGGTGATACTGATGTCACTTCTCTTGAGGAAAATGATTTAATAAAGATCAGGAGAGAAAATATTGGTTTTGTCTTTCAACGTTTTTATTTAATTCCAACACTAACCGTTAGAGAAAACATAGAGTTACCTCTAATTTTTGCAAAGAAAGATATTATTGCTAAAAACATATTAGATTTGCTAAAAGAAGTAGATCTTGAGGGTAAAGAAGGAATTCAAGTAAAATATTTATCCGGTGGGGATAAACAGCGGACAGGTATCGCTAGAGCTTTGGTTAATAATCCCAAGTTACTGGTTGCTGATGAGCCTACGGGTAAATTAGAGACAAAAGTTGGGTCACAAATTTTAGAGCTTTTTAAAGAATTAAGCAAAAAAGGGCTGGCTATCATTATTGCTACCCATGATTTAGAATTCGCCCAGGCTACCCAAAGGATAATCCATCTACAAGATGGGAAGATTGTTCCAAAGGAGAAATCCGATCTATATTATTAATAAAAAGTTATGTCAAAAAAGATAAATAAAAAGGAGAAAGTTATGTCAAAAAAGACAAATAAAAAGAAAGAACCCATTTCAAAAAATGTAAATGAAAAGGAGAAAGCTATACCCATTAAAAATATAATCATTTTTTTTCTGGTAGGAGTTATAATTATTTTGGGGGGTGTTTTGGTATTTAGTACCACCCGGAGTAATTCTACCACCCAAAGTAATTCTTCTAATGTTACCCAGAATAATACCGGGCCTCAACCAAAGATCCTGGTGTCAGAAGAAGAATGGGATTTTGGAAAAGTAACTCGAGGAGAAAAGCCCACCCATATTTTTACGGTAAAAAATGGGGGAGAAGGTGATTTAATTATTGAAGATCTAAAAGAATCCTGTGCCTGTATAGAAGCTTCGATTTCAACTACCCTCATTCAACCGGGAGGTTCAGCTGAGCTTACAGTGTCCTATGACACGACTGATTATGCGGGAAAAGATGAAAAACATCTCCATATTTATTCAAATGATCCTCAGGTACCGGATAAATATATTAGCTTATATGTTGAAACAGAAGTGATCCAAGTACCTAATCTAGTGCCTAATCTAATACCTAATCTACAGGATTAAATTATGAGGAAAAGGTCTGATTTAATTTAAAGTTAAATCAGGGAAGTAGATAATAAATTATGGTAAAAATGAATCCAAAAAATTTAATGATATCGATGTTTTTGGGAGTTCTGATTATTGGGATTTTGTCGACAAGTGCATGCATTCAAACCGGAACTAACACTGTAAAGCCGGAAACACAAATCCAGATAATTGAAAATAGCACTCCGGGAGAAGCGTATATCTTAATACAAGAGAACAAGGATAATCCAAATTATGTAATTCTTGACGTGCGTACTTCTGAAGAATTTTTAGGTGAGTATATAGGAAATGCTGTCAATTTAGATTATTACTCTGACACTTTCAGGAATGACCTTGAAAAATTAGATAAAAACAAAACATATCTTATTTATTGCAGATCCGGAAGTCGTAGTGGAAATGCTTTAAATATAATGAAAGAGCTTGATTTTAGGGAAGTCTATAATATGTTGGGTGGGATTACTAAATGGAAATCGGAAGGATTACCAACTATAAAATAGGGCTGCATATCTTAAGTTGCAATTTAATCCTACAAGGAGAAAAAATGAATGAATATAGTGGAAGAAATAACTAAACTGAAAAAAGAAAAAAATGCCATTGTTCTGGTCCATAACTACCAGAGACCGGAGATTCAAGATATTGCCGACTTTTTGGGCGATTCGCTGGGATTGGCAAAACAAGCTGCAGAGACAAAGGACGGAATAATTGTATTTTGCGGTGTCCGTTTTATGGCTGAGACTGCCAAGATACTTTCACCTGAAAAAACGGTCCTCCTTCCCAGAAAGGAGGCGGGATGCCCTATGGCAGATATGATAACTGCTGAGGACTTAAGGAGGTTAAAAAAGAATTATCCCGATGCGAAAGTAGTTTCCTATGTAAACACCAACGCAGATGTAAAAGCTGAATCGGATATTTGTTGCACTTCTGCTAATGCAGTAAAAGTGGTAAAGAATATTTCTGCAAAGAGAATAATCTTTACTCCAGATAAAAACCTTGCTGCATATTGTCAGAGATTTACCGATAAAGAAATTATTCCCTGGAATGGCTGCTGCTATGTCCATGAAAGAATAACAGAAAAAGAGGTCCGTCTGGCCAAGGAAAAATTTCCTGATGCTCTTCTTCTTGTCCATCCGGAGTGTAATCCATCAGTTATTGAACTTGCTGATGAGGTATTATCGACCAGTGGGATGGTGAGCTTTGCGAAAAAATCGGACAAGAAAAGATTTCTCATAGGAACAGAGGAAGGACTTATCTATCGTTTAAAAAAAGAAAATCCGGAGAAGGAATTTTATGCCGCTGGTACAGCTAAGATGTGTCGAAATATGAAACTGACTACTCTAAACGATGTATATTTATCACTAAAGGAGGAACGTTACGCCATTGAGTTACCAGAAGGAATCATTAAATCTGCCGGGAAGACATTAACGGCAATGTTATGAAATATTTGGATAATGTTATATTTAACTATTATTAATATTTTAGCTCTCTTTTTTGGTTACATTTTTTATTTATTTAGTTTGTGATAAAATAGTAAATATTTCTAAGATAAAAAAAGAAACAGTTATAGACACTAAATTAGAGTGGGGGAGTATTTGTAGCACAATGAAGAGATTAAAGGAGAAAATAGAAGATTATGGCAACATTTGAAGATTTTCAAAAAATTGATATTAGGGTTGGCAGAATAATTGAAGTTTTAGATTTTAAAGAAGCCAGGAATCCTTCCTATAAAGTAAAGATTGATTTTGGAGAATTAGGTATAAAGTTCTCTTCTGCACAGATTACTAAATTGTATTCTAAAGAAGATTTGCTTAACCGACAGATTGTGGCGGTAGTTAATTTTCCACCCAAAAGGATAGCCGGGTTTAAATCAGAAATATTAATTTTAGGAGTAATGAAGGAAGATGGGGAGGTAATTTTACTTCAGCCGGAGCGCGAAGCTCCTTTAGGCTATCGAATAGGGTAGATAGATATAAAAAGATAATTGATAAAAGTTGATAAAAAAGGAACAATTCTATTTTTTACATTTTATAATTTTTAAAATTAAAAATAGAATTATTCCTTTTTTCTTTTTTTACTTCCTTAGCGCAAACTTTAACGGTGTAGTAAAAAAAGAAAAAAACAATTATCCTTATAGTTTTTTCTCTTTCTTTATACAATATACGATACTCTATATTATATTAGTGTTAGTGTAAACTTTGGTGCGGTAGTTAGATAATTTAAGAAATATTAGTTTACGACTTGACCTATACGTGCAAGTATGATATATATTAATTAGAATATTATTTTTATTCTGGATTTATGGATTTATAAAATATTTTAAGGGGAAAATTATTATGG
>Ga0268281_1001892_pt1 | contig 11280 bp, 10 predicted proteins | sample saktaG_10_FD_190134 | JGI IMG/M metagenome (GOLD analysis project Ga0268281, IMG submission 190134) | Saline water microbial communities from Sakinaw Lake, British Columbia, Canada - sak_2011_5_24_50m | ecosystem: Environmental > Aquatic > Non-marine Saline and Alkaline > Saline ... | reverse complement strand
AGAAAGACTCCATAAAAGATTACCTCCTCATGTTTAAGGAAGAAAGATACCTCCTGTCATGGCTGGAGGGGACAAGGGAAGAAATGTTCAGCAAAGGAAAGCTGAAAATACTCAAAAAAGTGGAGGATCTTTAACAAATGACTATAAGAAAAATTATTGCCGCAATACTCCTCTGCGCAACGCTTATGACCTTTTCGCAGGCATCCGTTGCCGCCGAGAAGATGTATCGCCTGAATGTTTCCGGATGCTGGGGGTGAGCAGGCAGGGCCAGGATAAGTTCTATCCTGAAAAAGACAGAGGGCGTTCTTGATTTCAAACTGAACTCCACGACATCAACAATCACTGTTACGTATGAAGACAGTGCCATAGCCTTGGAAGAGATCGTGGAGGAGATCAGGAAGAGAAAGTTTCAGGTAAACGAGCAAACCGAAGTGCCGGTCCCGGAAGGAATCGATTCCGGAGCAACACCTCCAACACCCCCTGAGGGATAGTCCCGACTCATCGGGATTCATATCGGGATCTTCCTGTCATTGAATGTGCCTGACACCTGGAATTCATTGTCTCACCGCCGACCTTCCCGCGAGCCAGCCGGTGGAAAACGCGGCCTGCAGGTTATAGCCTCCGGTATCGGCGTCTATATCCATCACCTCACCCGCGAAATAGAGTCCGCTGACAAGGCGTGATGCCATTGTGCGGGGATCTATCTCCTCCGTATTTATCCCGCCCGCGGTGATGATGGCCTCGGATACGGGGCGGGTTCCGGTTACCTCAAAGCGAAAGTCCTTGAGCCATGCCCGCAGACGCCCCCGCTCACTTGCGGTAATCTGGTGACCCCTCCTGTCCGGGGAGATCTCCGTAAGCTCCATGCAGAGAGGTATCAGTTTACCGGGCAGCAGTTCTTCGAGCAGCGTTTGAAACTTGCGCTTTCCATGCGTGTCAAGATCGCGCAAAAGCCTTTCATCGAGTTTGTGTTCATCCAGCGCGGGTTTCAGATCAATGGAGACGGTCACCCGGTCGCCCAGATTCAACGCGTCCGTCACCCTGCCGCTGAGGGAAAGAATGACCGGTCCCGAAAGGCCGAAATGAGTGAAGATCATTTCTCCAAACGCTTCATCCTGTTTTCTGCCGTCAACCAGGATACTGACGTTTACGTTGCGCATGCTCAGGCCCTGCAGACGTGGCGCCACATCACCACCGGTCTCCAGAGGAATCAGCGCTGGGCGCAGGGGCACTATTGAATGTCCTGCTGATTGTGCCAGACGGTACCCGTCGCCGGTTGAACCGGTGGTCGGATAAGATATACCACCTGTCGCGATTATAACAGCGTCTGCGGGGTATGTCTCTCCCCCGGAATCACGCACACCGCAGACCTTGCACCCTTCGATAAGCAGGCCATCCACGGATACTTTCCGCCGCACGATCACTCCCTGCCTTTTCATCCATCCCGTCAGAGCGTCCACCACATCCCGCGCCTGTCCGCTCGCCGGGAATATACGTCCTCCGCGTTCGACAACAGTTGGAACACCCAGCTCCTCAAAGAACGCCACAAGCTCATCATTCGAAAAGCGATGAAAGGCCTGCCGGAGAAAAATCCCGCTCGACCCGAAGTGCGAAATAAACTCCGGAAGTGAAGCCACATTTGTGAGGTTGCACCGTCCCTTGCCCGTGATGCCAAGCTTGCGCCCCGGACGGTGCATCTTCTCAAGCAGCAGCGTATCCGCGCCCAGCCCGGCGGCCTGTCCGGAGGCCATCATGCCGGACGCGCCACCTCCGACTACGACAACATTACGTTTCACCATCTCAGGCCATTATATTCAGGGGTTCTATGAACTCCGGGTCTTCCTTCTTCATGATTTCAACGATATGCTTGTGCAGTCTCTTTTTCAGTTGTTCGAATACCGCCCTCTTCTTGGTGAAGGTCCTCGCGAACGCCATCGCGTCTTCAAGGAGGGCCTCTTCGTTTTCAGACGCCTTCACAATCACGTGACTTGCCTCCAGTTCCTTCGCGGTTGCTCTCTTCCCGCTGTACACAAGCTCTTCAAGTTTGTAGTACGGGATCGCTTTTTTTATGATAGCGAGCATCCCCGGCAGAAAGGGGATGTTTATATCCACCTCCGGGAAGCAGAAATATCCCCTGTCCGCCTTCATGAATCTGAAATCACAGGCACAGGCCATGATGGTTCCATCTCCAAATACATGTCCGTTTATGGCCGCGATAACGGGCATCGGAAAACACAGGATTCTTTTAAATATCCTGTCCAGGCCATACATGAAATCCTTGATCGCCGGGGTATCCTTATTATTCATTGCACCCATTATCCATTCAACATCGATGCCCTGAGACCAGTTCTTCTGGTCACTTGAGGTGATAACCACGGATGAGATACTCTCGTCATTTTCGATCTCATCAAAAGCGTTCAGGATAGCCCGGTTGAAGTCAGGATTGTGCCTGTTCTCGCCGTTGTTCATAGTCATGACCGCAACCGTCCCATCCTTTTTCCACTCTATAATAGCCATATCTGTCTCCTCCTCAGTGTGTATTATTTATTACCCGCAGACAATAACGCCCATCCGCAGGCATCAGAACCGTTATTTTCAACAACCGCGTTCTTTGCATAGGCAACAGTATCAGATAAAAAGATTAGAGGATTATCTTCGTACCCCCTGACCACTGCCCACTGCTCACTGAACACTGCCCACTACCCACTGTCCACTACCCACTGTCCACTGACCACTGACTATCAATGCGCCTCATCCCAGTTTTTCCCGGAAGCAATCTCCACCCTTATCGGAATTTTCAGGGCTAGAACATTCTCCATCTCCCATCTGACGAGGTCCATAACCTCTTCCTTCTCCCGCACTGGAACTTCAAAAACGAGCTCATCATGTACCTGCATGATCATAGACGCGGACAGCTTTTTTTCCTTAATCCTGCCTGCGATATTCAGCATCGCCACCTTTATCAGATCGGCCGCCGTTCCCTGTACAGGGGTGTTGACAGCCATCCTCTCCGCAAACTGGCGGACCTGGGTATTGCCGCTGTTGATCTCCGGTATGTATCGCCGGCGGTTCAGAAGCGTGGTGACAAATCCCCTCTCCCTCGCCTTTTCCAGCGTCTCTTCTATAAATATGCGGACGCCGGAAAATCTGGAGAAATATCCATCTATGTAATCTTTAGCGCGCTTCTGACTTATATTCAGCTCCCTGGCAAGGCCGAAGGGACTCATCCCATAAATGACGCCGAAGTTTATCACCTTTGCCTGTCTGCGCATCTCCTCGCTGACCATCCCGGGAAACACGCCGAATATGTCAGAGGCCGTCTTTGTATGTACATCCTCGCCGGACTCGAACGCCTCTATAAGCAGTTCGTCCCCGGAGAGATGTGCCAGGATACGAAGTTCTATCTGAGAGTAGTCAGCCGACACTATTTCGCAGCCATCAGGCGCGATGAAGGCCTGACGTATCTTTTTTCCTTCCGGTGTCCTTATCGGTATGTTCTGGAGATTCGGGTTGCTGCTGGAGAGTCTCCCTGTCGCTGTCACCGTCTGATTATACGATGTATGCACCCTCCCAGTCTCCTGGTTGACAAGCGCGGGCAGGGCATCGACATAAGTTGATCTGAGCTTTGCCATGCTCCGGTACGCGAGTATCTCCGCCGGGAGTTCATAAGACTTTGCAAGATTTGTCAATACATCCACATCTGTCGAATAGCCGGCCTTGGTCTTCCTCCCCCTGGGAAGACCAAGCCTGTCAAAGAGTATCGCTTGCAGCTGCTTCGGGGAATTTATATTGAACTCCTCCCCCGTGAGACTGTATATCTTCTCTTCGGAGATAGAGAGCAGTTCCCCGAGCTGGAGCGACATCTCTCCCAGGAGTTCACAATCAAGGAGAACTCCCTTTTTCTCCATCGAGGCAAGCACTCCGGCAAGAGGCATCTCCACGTCACGGAAAAGGTCTTTCAGCCCCGCTTTCTCCATATCTTCACCCAGGAGGGGCGAGAGTCTGAATATAAAATCCGCCCTGCGACACGCATAATCCGCGGCATCTTCCAGAGGCACGGCCTGAAATGGAATCGCCTTCGTCCCGCTTCCCATCAGGTCTTTGGGAGAGGCAATCCTGCGCCCAATATGATCCTGAACGATATCGGCCAGATCATACCCGCGTCTGGAGGGATTGAGGACATACGATGCCACCATGACATCATGCAACTCCCCCTTCAACGCGATTCCCGTCCGCGAGAGAACAAGAGAAGCCGTCTTGAGATTATGCCCGTATTTTTTCAGGTTATCATAGGAGAAAAGCGGCTCCAGCCACGACACGTCAGGGCCGTCACACGTGTTGGACAGGGGGATATAACAGGCCCTCTTTTCATCGGTGCAGACTGCCACTCCCGTGATTTTAGCCCTCATCGCCTCATCTGAAGTCAATGCCAGGTCAAAGGCAAACCCACCGGACCGCCGAACCTCATCCAACAGATTGTCGAACTCCACTTCACCGGTGATCATGCGGTAATCGACATCCTCTTTCTCCTCTTTTGTCCCCAGTTTCGAGATGAGGGCGGGAAACTCAAACTCCCGGAAAATCCTCTTTAATGTTTCCACATCGGGTTCCCTGAAACGAAGATCATCCAGATCGGGTACTAAAGGGACATCCGTTCTTATAGTAACCAGATCCTTGCTCATCCGCGCCTGATCGGCAAATTCCCTCAGTTTTTCATTCAGCCCCCCGCCCTTGATCTTTCCGGCATTTTCCAGGACACCTTCCAGGGAACCAAATTCTTTCACCAGTTTGAGCGCGGTTTTTTCACCCACACCGGGAACACCGGGAACATTATCCGATGTGTCTCCCGCAAGGCCCAGTATATCAATCACCCTGTCGGGTCCAACTCCGAAACGCTTCCTTACACCATCCACGTCATAGGACATGTCTTTCATGGTATCCACCATCAGGATATTGTCCGACACGAGCTGCATAAAATCTTTATCACCGGAGGCAATGACCACCTTCATCCCTGCCTGCTCACTTCTCTTCGCCAAGGTTCCTATAATATCATCCGCCTCTACTCCCTGCTCCTCGATGACTTTCATGGAAAAACCGCGGACGATATCCTTGATGTGCGGGACCTGGGGGCGAAGCTCATCGGGCATCGCCCTGCGGTTCGCCTTGTACTGATCATACGCCTTATGCCTGAACGTGGGGCCTCGCGCGTCAAATACAACGGCAATATAATCCGGCCCCCAGTCGCGGCACAATTTCATCAGCATATTGGTAAAACCATAGATAGCATTGGTGGGGAATCCCCTGGAATTAGAGAGCCCGCGGATCGCGTAAAACGCCCGGTAGATATAATTTGTCCCATCTACAAGAAATAACATGGGTTTTGATCTTTCTTCAGCCATATTTCCGGCAATCCTTTTCAATAGCCATCAGGGTTTCGAGACTGCCAGCGCCAGGCATCGGCACACATCTTGTCTATACCCCTTGTCGCCGACCAGCCCATTTTATCCTTCGCCTTCGAAGAATCGGCATAGCACACCGCTATATCACCCTGGCGGCGGTTCACTATGTTATATGGTATTCTGCGGCTGGAGGCCTTCTCAAACGCTTCAACAACTTCAAGGACACTGTGTCCCTGTCCGGTGCCCAGATTATAGGTGACAATACCGGGACCGGATGCCAGTTTTTCCAGCGCCTTCAAGTGTCCGTCCGCCAGATCCATAACATGAATATAATCCCTGACGCCCGTTCCGTCCGCAGTGGGATAGTCATTGCCAAACACTGAAAGTGCCTTGCGTTTGCCGACCGCAACCTGCGTTATATAGGGGAAAAGATTATTCGGTATGCCGTTAGGATCTTCGCCGATCATGCCGCTTGAATGGGCTCCTACCGGATTGAAATATCGAAGAAGCGCTATATCCCACCCTTCCCCGGCCGCATTGATGTCACAGAGGATCTCTTCAATCATAAGTTTTGAACGTCCGTATGGGTTGGTGGGCGCAAGCGGAAAATCCTCCATTATCGGAACCGTGTGAGGATCTCCATACACAGTGGCGGAAGAGCTGAAGACCATCTTTCTGACGCCGTGCTCACGCATAGCCTCACACAGATGCAGCGTTCCTGTAACGTTATTGTGATAATAACGAAGCGGCATGCTGACGGATTCTGAAACCGCCTTCAGACCCGCAAAGTGAATCACCGCATCGACTGAAGCACCTTCAAAAACCCTGTTCAGCGCGTCTTTGTCCAGCAGATCCACCTTGTGGAATTCCAGTGTGTTACCCGCGATCTGCTGCACCCTTTTCAACGATTCCTCCTTGCTGTTTGCAAGGTTGTCGACAACAATCACATCATGCCCCGCCTCAAGCAGGACCAGGCAGGTATGACTGCCGATATATCCGGCGCCACCTGCCACCAGTATCTTTTTATTATACATTATACGCTCCCATGTCTCCCGGGGTGCACAGTAGCATATTTCCGGTGAATAAACCAATCCTTCAAAACGGGGTCATCATGAAGTAATTCCCTCCTTCGTTTCTGATTGACATACTACAACCACCTGCATATACTGCCATTGAACATGAATAAACCAAAAGGAGAGATGAGATCGCTATGAAGCGCTATTTTTCATTAATCGCAGGAGTTGGGATGACGGCACTGACTCTGGGTTTCCTCTTCTCATGCGCCCCTGTAAATCTATACACAATCAATATGGCCTACACTCCGTCGGAAACTGCCGCGGCCGGGGCTGACAACACGGGAAATGTTAAGGTTACTGTAGCAAGGTTCACCGATTCGAGAAGCATAGAGGACGAGATGATTATAGGCAGGGTAGTGTCTTCCGACGGCGGTACGATACCGGTGCTGCCTAAATACTTGAAGCCGGTGGACGCGGTTACCGCCGGTATCAGGGAGTGCCTGTCCGCGGCAGGATATTCTCTGTCCCCGGAAATACCTGTATGGGATCTCCGGAACGATTCGATCGAAAAAAGATGGGGAACCCTGTTGATAGGCGGCACCATCGACAAGCTTGAGGTTGTTTGTCACAGGGACGGGATAAAGAAAAACTACGGGGCGAATGTGAAACTGACGATAGTCTTCGCGGATGCACGCAATGCGCGCGTATTCCGCAAGATGGAGATCGAGACAAACCCTTCGCTGGTACATGTGAGATTTTCCGAGAAGATGCTGGAAGAACAGATAAATAAAGCCCTTTCAGATTCAATTGAACGGGTGTTCGGAAACAGGGAGACAATGCAGAGAATCCTCGAAGAAACGGCCGGGAAATAGGCAAAATACTTCGAACCGTCGCTTCTCCCCCGACAGAAAAGCTCTATAGCCCTATGACTCGCCGGGTTGTAACTCCACGAAGCAAGCGTTTCCCCTCCAAAAAATAAAAGAAAAAATAACTTGACTTACATTAAAAATATTATATAGGCTCACGCATTGGAAAAAGTGCTTTTGCTGACAGATAGTCGGCGGGGTGCGGTAAAGTTAGGATTGAGACATTTTAAAGAACGAATTTGAACATATGGATTTTTGGTCTTCTGTTTTCTTCTTACATGTGGGCGATCCTGCTTTAGAAAAATCAGAAAAGGAGGATCGTCTTAATGCCTGAAGGTACCGTAAAGTGGTTTAATTCAAGCAAGGGGTTCGGCTTCATCGAGAGTGATGAAGGCGGTGATGTGTTTGTTCATTACAGCGCTATTCAAACCGAAGGTTTCAGAACCCTGGAGGAAAACCAGCGCGTGTCGTTCGATGTCGAGCAGGGAAACAAAGGCCCGTCAGCTACTAACGTTAACATCATATAACTATTAGTCTTAACAGATAACAGAAAAAGGCACCCATGATTATTGTCGGGGTGCCTTTTTTATTAGGGAAACTTCCCGAAGTACGGGAAGTGTCCCCGCATTTATAGTTTGAACAGCTTCTTTACCACTGCCACATAGGGGTCGGCTTCGCCATTGAGGCTTTCTTTCTTCAGTCCGACGACGGGGTCATGCAATATCTTATTCACAACAGAGTTGACGAGTATTTCTATGTTTTCTCTTTCCTCTCCGTCGAGATCTTTCATCCATGAGTGAGACCTTTCCATCTCTCCATCTACTATCTCTTCGATCTTGTTCTTTAAGTCCACTATCGTGGGGACAACCTCGAGCGTGGCGAACCATTTGGAAAATCTGGCGACTTCTTCATCAATAATAGATTCCGCATCTCTTGCCTCGTTAAGGCGGCTTTGCATATTCTCGTCAACCACTCCCTGGAGATCGTCAATATTATACAGGTACACATTGTCAATCTCTCCCGCGGCAGGGTCAATGTCTCTCGGTACCGCCACGTCGATAAGAAACATCAGCCTGTTTCTACGCCTGCGCAGGGCCGTCGCAATCATATCCCCGGATATAATACAATCCGGGGAACCTGTGGAGCTTATCACTATGTCCACATCTCCGAGCTTCTCCTCCAAAAGTTCGAATTCAACCGGGAGACCATGAAAGTCATTAGCGAGTTTTACCGCATTCTCATAAGTGCGGTTGGTAAAAATTATCCGATCAACTCCATTGTCCATGAGGTGTCTGGCCGCAAGCTGTGCCATCTCGCCCGCACCGACAAGAAGCACCTTCTTTCTGCCAAGCGTGCCGAATATCTTTTTGGCAAGTTTAACCGCGGCAAAACTAACCGAGACCGCATTGCTTGCTATAGAGGTCTCCGTCCTCACCCTTTTTGCCACGGAAAAGGCATGGTGAAGCAGTTTATTCAATATGACGCCGGAGGTTTTTTGTCTCACACACAGACGGTAGGCATCCTTGACCTGTCCCAGGATCTGGGGCTCTCCCATGATCATCGAATCGAGGCTTGACGCAACCCTGAAAAGATGGCGCACCGCGTCTTCATCGCGATACACATAGAGACATTTTTCCATCTCTTCAGGAGAAAGGTTGCCATGCTCGGTGATAAATGCCTTCAATTTCTCCACGACCTCATCGGCGGGTTTTATGTTCACCAGCACTTCGGCCCGGTTACAGGTGGAAAGATACATCACTTCTCTGACATGCGGAATATTCTTCAATGCCTCGAGAGTTTTCCCTTCTTCCCCGCATGATATGGACAACCTCTCCCTTATGCTCAGGGGGGCGCTTCTATGATTTATTCCCAGGAGGGCTATGCTCATATTCTCCGCATCCCGCAATAATCAGAAATTGTGTATCGTTACAAAAAAAACATTCACGCCGATAAAGGCGAAAAGAAGTCCGGCAAAGGCGACTATGGACAGAACGGCCGCCTTCCTGCCGCTCCACCCTATGGCTATTCTCTGGTGAACCAGTATGGCGTAAATGACCCAGGAGACTGCCGTAAAGATCTGCTTCGGATCCCAATACCAGCTGCTCCCCCAGACAGTCCATGCCCATATCGATCCCGCGATGATGCCGAATGTCAGCAGCGGAAAACCCCAGACAATACATATATGATTTATCCTGTCAAGATCCATCAGGGACGGAAGCAGCCTGCTGAAGCCACTCACCTTTTTGCTCTTTATCAGATTGTCCTGCAGCAGGTACATTGTCCCCGCCAAGCATGCCAGAGCGAAGAGGGCTCCCCCGGTAAGTAAAAGCACGACGTGAACGGGAACCCATGGTCCGCGCAGGGCGGAAGGAATGGAAACTCCACCCATAAATCCGGAAGATGCCGCTATCATCATCACCAGAACCGCGGGAGACACAAAAGCGCCAAGCACTCGCGTCTTTGTCTTTGTCTGGAAGGCAAGGTATGCGCCCGAAATGGCCCAGGCGATGAATGAAAGTGAACCGTAGATATTAGCTGACGGGATGAAAGCAGCACCCGTCCATTGAATGACGATACAGACCGTGTGCAGGGCGAATGCCAGAGAAAACACCCACATCGAGAGCCTCGCCACCTTCACTCTCCCGACGAAGAGCGAGGAGACATACCCCACCGTGCTCAAGAAGTAAGCAACAAGCGCGATCCTGAAAAATATCATTTCCATAAATTCACCTGAGTGCTACAAACCCTGAAAGACTCAACTCTTTGAATCCTTTTTCCGGTTTCCGGTTTCCGGTTTCCAGTTTTACTTGAGCCCCTGACTCCTTGACCCCTTCTCTTTAAGACCTCACAGTTCCATCTTCTCGCCGGCGCGGTCTTTGACGATCTTCCTTGCCTTGTACCATTCTTCTTCTCTGATATACCGGAGTATATCGGAATCCAGCACGGATTCAAATATCCTTTTATTTTCCACCGATGTGCCTCCACGGGCAATTATTTTCTTCCTGAGATTTCCCATGATATCGAGGAGAATGCCATATTCGGGGCCATACTTATCCTCCATATTCTCCCTCAGTCTCCTGGCCAGTGCCGGACTTTTCCCCCCGGTTGATATGGCTATCAGGAGGTCTTTCCGACGAAAAACTGCAGGCACTATGAAACTGCATCTGGTCGGCTCATCCACAATATTCACCAGTATTCCTCTGCTGCGCGAGTCGCGGTAGATTCTTTCATTGACATCATCTCGGTCGGTTGCCCCTATCACCAGAAAAGCGCCCTCTATATGTTCTTCACTGTAGTCATCGGGCACATATTCGATAGCCTCCTCATCCTTCATCGTGCGCAGCCCCGGAGTTATAGTCTTACTGACAAGAACAACCCTGGCACCGCATTCGAGAAGCCGTACCACCTTCCTTTCGGCAACATCTCCACCGCCCGCGACAACACATTTTTCATTTGAGATATCAAGACTTACCGGATAAAATTTCATCTGTTCCTTCCTCTTAATAAAGTAAAAGAGACAGTTATCATGAAGACCATGAAAGTTCAAGTCGCTTGAAATATCGGCAAATGAATGGTAGTTTAAGCGAAAGGAGGCAAGGCATGCCAGAGACAAAAGAGAAATGGATCGAGATAACCGTTCTGACGCCGCCTGAACTGGTTGACGCAATGTCAAACTTCCTGGAGGAACTGGGGGCGGACGGCGTTTTTCAGGAAGCGGAAATCAAGGAATCATTCACCAACCTTAATGCCCCTGCGCGGGAAGAGATAAAGGCCTGGCTTCCGTGGAGTCGCAACGTAAAGAAACGGACAACCCGTATTGAAGCCTATATCGACAGCCTGTCCACACTATTTCCCGGAATGGAAAAACCGCGATTCTCTACAAAGACAATAATCGATCCCGACTGGGGTGAACAGTGGAAAAAATATTTTAAACCTCTCAGGGTGAGCAATAACATAATAATAAAACCGACGTGGGAAAGGTATTCCCCCGCTGGCCGC
>Ga0268281_1001875_pt1 | contig 11342 bp, 9 predicted proteins | sample saktaG_10_FD_190134 | JGI IMG/M metagenome (GOLD analysis project Ga0268281, IMG submission 190134) | Saline water microbial communities from Sakinaw Lake, British Columbia, Canada - sak_2011_5_24_50m | ecosystem: Environmental > Aquatic > Non-marine Saline and Alkaline > Saline ... | reverse complement strand
CCAGCGCAGCGCCCATCACCTATTTAGGCGCAAAGCCTGTCTTCGTTGACATCCTTCCCGACACCTGGTGCATCGACCCCGCCCTTGCTGAAGCTGCCATTACACCGCGCACAAAGGCCATTTTAGCCGTTCACCTTTATGGCAACCTGTGCGATATGGATCGCCTGCTGGAAATTGGCCGGTGGCACGGTATTCCCGTAATCGAGGACGCTGCCGAAGCCATCGGCTCCTGCTCGCAGGGTAGGCATGCCGGTGCGATGGGTGCATTCGGCGCCTTTTCCTTTCATGGAACCAAGACGCCTACTACCGGTGAAGGTGGAATGTTTATTACCAATGATGCAGCCCTGTATGAAAAGGTGCTTACTCTCTCCAATCATGGCCGGGCACGCGGCCAGACGAAGCAGTTCTGGCCCGATGTAGTAGGTTTCAAATACAAGATGTCCAACATCCAGGCTGCCATCGGTTGCGCCCAAATGGAGCGCATCGATGAGCTTGTTGGCCGTAAGAGGGAGATCTTTCAGTATTACAGCGAACGTCTGCTGAAACTCCCTGGAGTCAGCATGAACCCGGAGAAGCCCGGCACTGTTAATGGCTACTGGATGCCTACAGCGGTGTTCGCGCCTGAAACCGGCGTGACGCGGGATAATCTGATGGAAATCTTCCGTGAAGAGAATATCGACGGGCGGGTGTTTTTTTGGCCTTTAAGTTCCCTGCCGATGTTCGAATCGCGACAGGTAAACCGGTGGGCATGCGATATTGCGGGGCGGGCGATTAACTTGCCAAGTTACCACGATTTGACCGTACCTGAAATGCAGAGGGTAATTGGCATAATTAAAAAGGAACTGAAATAATAGTTAATGTGTCAGCGGTTAACCACACAGGCAGTATGAATTCACCGGTCAGGGTCATGATTGCCGGCATCGGCGGCGCATCCCTGGGCACCGAAATCTACAAGTGTTTACAGCTTGCCGGCTGCTACCGTATATATGGTTGTGATGTTTCTGAGACCGCCTACGGGCTCTATGGGTATGATTTTATTACCGGTTATCGCATCAGTCGTGATAATTACATCCATGATGTAATCGAGGCCTGCCACAATTCGGATGCCGCCTGGATCATCCCGGGCGGGGAGCAACCAGCGGCTTTGCTCGCGGCCGCCACCGGGGCGTTGGCTGCGGAGGGAATCCGTCTGATAGCAAATGACTCTGCAGTGGTGTCCATGTTCTCAGATAAGGAAGCGGCTTTCAGCCGCCTTGCTGAACTTGGTATACCCATTCCCCGCACTACAGCTTTGTTGCGATCAGAAGATATCGAAATTGTAGGACTGCCCTGCATTGTTAAACCGGCTACTGGGACCGGGGGCAGCGCGTCGGTTTTTTTTGCAGATTCTATTGATGAAGCTATGGTCTATGCCGGCTTCATACGGAGCTCCGGCAATACCGCGCTGGCTCAAGAGTATATTGACATTTCTGAGGGCGAGTTTACCATCGGTGTGTTATCACTGCCGGATGGAGGGATGGTTGGGTCGATCGCCCTGCGTCGTGCACTGGACGCCAAGCTTTCGGTGTCCTATCGCGGGCGGGGTGGATTGGTATCGAGCGGTTATTCACAGGGCTTTATTGGGGAATTCCCGGATCTTTGCAGCCAGGCTGAACGGATTGCCACCGCCATCGGCAGCCGGGGACCGGTCAACATCCAGGGCCGCGTGCGTGATGGAGTTCTATTACCCTTCGAAATCAACCCCCGCTTTTCTGCCTCAACTTACCTTCGCGCGCTGGCCGGTTTTAATGAGGTCGACATATTGCTGCGTCACCTGGTTTCCGGCGAAATCCCTGCTCTTTCAACGATAAAGCCCGGCTGGTATTTGCGCAGCCTGACCGAGATATATGTTCCGGAGAATCAATTGAAATGAATATCCGCTGGATAACTCCGCTGCTGGGAACCGCGGCTGCCTCCGTCATCGGCGACGTGCCCGGCATTCACATCGTCGATGTCCGGGACCTGATCGATAAGGAGGGCAACCGAGCGGATGTGCTTAGAGAAAAAATCGGTTGCGGTTTGGCGTTGTTATCTGAGGGGAATAAGACCGTTGTGTGTTGCGATAAGGGCATATCGCGCAGCAATGCCGTCGCAGCCGGAATTCTTGCGGCTTTTGAGCATATTCCTTTTAATGATGCTGTGCGCCGTGTGCTGGAGGCGACCGGGGAAACTGAGATCAATGTAGACGTGATTAATGCAATAAGAAATACTTTCGAACCCGAAGCCTTGGTTGCCGATGGCCGTAAGCGCTGGCTACTGACCGGCGGGCACGGCTATCTTGGCTCGCTTCTCGCATCCAGTATTCCTGAGGGTATCGAATTGCTTCGGCCATTGCGAAACGAATTGGACCTGCTTCGGGGTGCAGCGGTGGTGGATTTATACGTTCGTGAGCATCGTGTCACCCGCATCCTGCATTTTGCCGCACCACATATTATGAACGCAAATTCATCAGTGGGTGAATCAGTGGTAATGCTGCGCAATGTCCTCGATGCTTGCGTTAGCAACCGTATTCCGCTTTTTCTGCCATCCCGCTGGGAAGTTTTTGGAGGTTACAAGGGACAGACCAGGTCAGTTGACGAAGAAACGCCTGTGCGCCCCGCCGGTGCCACTGGTGACGCCAAGTTCCTTGGTGAGAAGCTCATCGAGGCGTATGCTGAGCGTTCCGCTTTAGAAGCTACTGTACTGCGTAGCAGCCTGGTTTTTGGTAACAATGGCGCACCTAATTTCATGCTTGGGTTTATCGGGCGGGCTATGCGTGGGGAAGCTATAACGACCCATATGTATACCAATGGCCCGCCACAACTTGATTTACTTGCAGCCGTCGATTGGTTGCAGGCCTGCTGGAAGCTATTGCTGTCAGGGAAGACAGGCGTATTTCATGTGGGCAGCGGAAAATTACTTAGCACCATCGACATAGCCGAGATCATCCTTGCAGCCTGTGGCGTGAAAGCTAAACTGAATAGTATTCTCCTGGATGATAGTTCGGCTAATATCATGCTTGAATCAGGAAAAATCGCAAGATTACTGGAATGGAGGCCATCCGGCAACGTTGAAAGTAAAATTGCCGATTGGGTCACTTCTCTTGCCAGGGATTCCATTTTTTCGATTGGGGATGGACATGACTGCTAATAACAATGAAAAACAAATTCAGGAATCATTCGTCTGGTCGCGATCAGGTTTTCACAGCACTTACAACCATTATCTTGCACAGTATAAGGTTGAATCATGTTTGGAAAACATCCGCGGTGACTCGTTACTTGATATTGCCTGTGGCGATGGATTGATTACAGAGTTGTTCGCGCAACATGTGTCACGTGTAGTCGGCGTTGATGCTAATGGCAACCATCTCAGCGAGGCGAGAAAGCGTTTGCCTGGCGCGAAGTTTTACGAAAGTTTAATAGAGGATCTGGAACTCGATGAAAAATTTGACACGGTAACGATGCTTGATCTTCTTGAGCATGTCGTTGATCCGATAGTTGTATTGCGAAAAGCTGCCGGGTTTTTAGCAGATGAGGGTGTACTGATTATACATGTTCCAAATGCGCATGCAATTAATCGCCGTCTGGCAGTGCTGATGGGAACACTTGAACGCTGCGAAGAGCTATCGCCGTTCGACCTGGAGATTGCCGGGCATCGCCGCGCGTACTCATTGCAGACGCTTCGTGAAGATATTGAACGGGCCGGTTTACGTATCACGAAAACCGGAGGGATATTTTATAAAATGCTCTCCACCCCACAAATGGACTGGTTTCTTAAGAACGGTTTGTGGGAGGAAGGTGGCTTCGGTTGGGGTCGTGTGGGTGGGCCAAAGAAGGACTGGAAGGCGGAATTCTGCCGCGCTTCCTACGAACTTGGTAAGCAGCACCCTGATGATTGTAACGTTATCTATGCATGTGTAACCCGCTGAACCTGCGCTGGTATTAGAAGAGCATCAGATTGATATAATCAGAATTTCGAAGGATAAAACTGATGGATGAATTTCAAAATGAAATAGCCCGGAACATAGAGTCACTTGGAAAAGATAAGGACGTCCAGGGACTTTCCCGCATCTGGTCACGGGAGACAAACAGAAATAAATATACCTATAACTTTGCCTGGCTGGGACGTCCGATCATTCAGTATCCGCAGGACATTATTGCCATGCAGGAGATCATCTGGCAGGTTCAACCGGATTTGATTATCGAAACGGGCATCGCTCACGGCGGCTCACTGATCTTCTACGCATCCATCTTGGAGCTGAACGCTGCCTGCGGCGGCCCGAAAGATGCCGGGGTGCTGGGCATCGACATCGAAATCCGATCCCACAACCGCAAGGCTATCGAAGAGCACCCCATGTTCCGTCGTATCTCTATGATCGAAGGCTCCAGCATAGCTCCCAATGTCGTCGCGCAGGTTAAGGAGAAAGCACGCAGCAGGGAACGCGTGCTGGTCTGCTTCGACTCCAATCATACACACCAGCATGTCCTGTCCGAGCTTGAGGCCTATGCGCCACTGACCACTGTTGGCAGTTATTGCGTGGTCTTTGATACTCTGATTGAGGATATGCCTGCAGATCTTTTCAGCGGGCGGCCCTGGGGCCCCGGGAATAACCCCAAAACAGCTGTCCGGGAATACCTGAAAACACACCCGGAGTTCGAAATCGACAGGAGCATAGAACATAAATTGCTTATTACTGTTGCGCCGGACGGATATTTAAAGAGGGTAAGTTAGTGCTAATCGATTCGATTACTGTCCGCTACGCTACTAATGCGGACCCAGCATTTTTAATATAATAGTCTCTGTGAATATTGTAAGATGGAATGCACTGTACTAATCCCCACGTATAACCGGCCCAATCATTTAAAAAGGATACTGAGTTATTACAATCAGTATGGAAATGACCTGCCAATAGTAATCGCCGATTCCAGTTCGGAGGCGAACAAAAAACTGAACCGTGAGACGGTATCCTCATTTCATAACACGTGCTTTTCATATTTGGATAAATATGACCCAAGCATCAACCCCGTGCACAAGATTCTTGATGCACTTCAGCAGGTGAGCACTAAATATTGCGTGCCCTGCGCTGATGATGATTTTGTCACTCCTGTCGGAATACAGGAGGCTATCGATTTTCTGGAAAACACCCCCGATTATTCCGCGGCCTACGGCAATCACGTCACATTCCAACTCGATCCCGTCGCCGGGGGCGAGCCGAAAATACGTTTAAAAAAATATAAGAGCCAGTCAAACGTACACGACGAATCGAAAGAAAGGTTGATTTATGAGGTGGCCAATAACTACAATACGTCTTTTTATGCGGTCAACCGAACTGATTTCAGGAAAATGGTCTTTACCGAGGCAGCGAAAATCTCGAGCGATCTGCATATTGCTGATAGCTTAAGGCTTACAAGCGATGCGCTTTTTGCCGAACTGGTCATTGTCTGGCTGCCTGCTATATACGGTAAGATGAAATGTCTTGATACACTTTTTTGTGCGCGGGAGGACTGCACGCCTGCTCACTTAAGGAGGACGTACGTAACCCTGCATGATCTCACCGTGGAGAGAATTTACAGGGATAAGAGGCAGGAATGCCTGGATTGCCTAGCAAGCCATTTGAGCGCACAGTCAGGAATCAGCATATTAGAAGCGAATCAAATAGTCGATAAAGCTATATCCATATTTGAGAAAAAAAGTGATCCCTTCATGCAGAAATTCGGCAGGATAATGACCGATTTGAACCTGCCGGATTGGTTGGACCACGGGGTCCGAAAGCTGTACCGTTTTACTGCGTCTGGTTTTCTCTCACGGGAAGGCAGCGATTATGCCGTCAATTCGAAGGAGTTTAATGAGTGTAACCAGATACGTCTTTGTGTGTTATCAAACGCCATTCGGGTTTATGGGCTGAATCCTTGAATAGAGGCCGCATCCTGGTTCTATGAGTAATTTACCGGTAACAGAATCTCAAAAATTTGTCGGCGATCTCGTTTGGGTGACCGCCGCTTATCTGGGGGTACCACTTGTCGGGCTAATTACGCTCCCTGCACTCACCAAGAGCTACACGACAGCGGTATATGCTGTATGGATACAGTCCGTTTTCATCGTCGGGATTCTCTCACTTATCTTAAGCCTGTACTTGGGATCTGCGATGGTCAGGTTCCTGGCTGCAGAAGACGACAAAATGGTGAGGCGTCGCGCTCTGGGTGCCATGCTGTGGCCTGTACTCTTATTTTCTGGTCTCTTTTTTGTTATTTCGCTGTTATTCAGTCAGGAACTGTCCGAAATCTTATTCGCCACCCCTGTTTATGCCTATCTCGTACCTTTGATTATTCTGTGGTCCGCCGTAGAGGCAGTCTTCTCACTCTTAATATGTTACCTGCTGGCAAGACGAAGGATAAAAAGGTTGTCCACTATACAGGTGAGCCTGTCGGTGTTTAAAATGGCGGTCATTGTAATACTGGCTTTGTCAAGATACGAGCTGGGTTGGATAATTGGCTGCATCGTAGCCGGCGAAACTATTTTGATAGTTGCCCTTTTCGGGATGATAATAAGCGAAATCGGCTGGTCCTGGCCTACTGTGAAAGGTCTGAAAGACTATCTGGCCTTCAGCACTCCTTTAATACCCGGTGTGATCTTGTTTTGGGCAATCGGTTCGAGCGACAGGTTTTTTATCACCTATCTCCTTGACTTAAGCCAGTCCGGTATCTACTCGGCGTCTTCTTCCATAGGTGTTTTGATAGCTATGCTCTATGGTCCCATCATGGTCGCGCTATCCCCTGTTTTATCAAGATTATGGGATCAAGGGGAGAAATCAAAGGTCAGTACCTACCTTGAATATTCGAATAAACTCTTTGTGACGCTTGCTATCCCGGGCGCAGCGGGTCTCTATATATTGTCACAACCTCTGCTCGGTATTCTCACCACTCCTGCTTATATGGTTGGCGGTGGTCTCGTCCTGCTGATTGCCATGGCAACAGTACTGGCTGGGTTGTATCAGATTAATGTATACGTAATATTTTTAGTGCACCAGACAAAATGGTTGTTGCCGGTTATGACATTAGCTTCAGTTGCCAACATTATAGCCAACCTAGCTTTAATCCCTGTATTGGGTATAACGGGGGCCGCTATCGCTGCAATCATAGCCTACTTGATTTTGTCAGTTACTATGATGGTTTGGGCGCGAAGAGTCATTGGATGTAAAATTAGTATGCAATTTATACTCAAGGTAATTATCGGATCAGTATTTATGGCTGTGTGCATAAATTTCATTCATATAAGCGGCATATTGGGCATTATTACGGTGGCGGTTGCAGGCGTCATTATATTCAGTGTATGGATGTGGCTGACAAAAGCCTTTTCTGCTAGCGATATCAATTTAATAAAGGAAATAGTGAATGGTTTGAGACAGGGGTCGGTTCTGAAATAGATGGCCGCGGAAATCGTAATGCAGCAACTGGCTATTTGACTTTCTTTAACCAGATACTGCCTTGGTGAGTTACGTCGGGCAGCGTTTCACCATGGCCAACCGGAATCAGTTTACGATACTTTTCCTTATGAAAATGCTCCAGATAGGTATTGAAGAAAACTATTTTATAGGAGTCATTGTATTGCAGGAACGCTCTTAAGATGTAGTTTTCATTCCACCAGTACCTCTCCCGGTAAATCCACTGTTTCGGGTATTCAAAAGGATAAAAAATGTCGTGAAAATGAATGTGGACGCCTCTATTTAAAAGTGGCAGCAGCTCAAAAATAATGCAGTTTACATCACTTCCGATCTTAGAGACGTGAGTTGAATCGATGAATAAAATGTCGTTTGCCTGCAGGGAAAGGAACATATCCTTGTCCATATTCTGAAGCTCACTCTTGATCAAGCGATATTTATTTAGGTCTCCATTTTTCATTAAGGAAATTAATCGATCAGGGTAAGGTTCAACAAACGTAATTTGGATTTTATCCTCAAAAAATAGCTCATTCGTATCCATCATGACACAGGATGAGTAACCCGATCCAACTTCGATAATTCTTTGCGGTTTCAATTTTCTTATCATTGAATAGAGTGCCGTCGCATCAGAAATGGGATAAACAGAATTATTACGTGTGTATCGTGTGCTGCTCGTCATGGGTTCTTTGTAAGGCATATCAGCATAGTAGCCAGCAAACTCATCAAGCACAGAGATCTGTTCTTCTTCGTTCAGATCGATACCTGGAAGACTTTCTGGAAAATCCGGCCATATCCGGCTCTCGCGCCTATGAATATCGCGAATATCAGGTATTGTAGAATGGTAATGTCCCGGTATGAAACCCTTTCCATTCAGGCCGTAGTATGCCCACTTCAGAGTATCCCTAACCCTTACCGCATATTTTATCCCGGGTATTCTGGCCAATGAAGACATTAATTTACTATGCATATAGCGAAAGTGTAACAGATAGGATATTATTCGTAAACTGACCTATCGTAAATTTGAAAGTGATATAATTACTGCAATCAAAATCTATGGTTGGCGCCTTTAAGTCTCGGATCCGTCCGGTACCAACTAGAAAACAAAGATGTGCCATGGATAGTTCAGGAAAAAGCACGATTTTGACATTGCCGTTGGTGTCTATAATAACCCCAACTTATAATCGGGTTTCCTACCTGGATGAAACCATACGGAGTGTCTTAAGTCAGGATTACCCTCGAATTGAATATATTGTATTGGACGATGGTTCCACCGACAATACGATTCAGGCTTTGGAGAAATATGCCGGGAAACTGATATATGAAACGCACTCTAACATGGGAGAGACAAGGACGGTAAACAAGGGCTGGAGCATGTCGCATGGCGAGATTGTAGCAGTGGTTAATTCCGATGATCCTTTGTTGCCAGGAGCCGTTAGCGCGGCAGTTAAGTTTATGGAATCTAATACGGACATTGTGGTTGCCTACCCGGACTGGGATATTATCGGCCCTGATTCGCAAGTCAAGAAACATGTGCGGGCACCCGAATATAACTATCTTGATATGGTCAGATACCACAGGTGTCACGTTGGCCCCGGTGCTTTTATTCGGCGCACATCAATAGAACTGGCTGGCGGACGTGACCCTGATATCAAATATGTTGCTGACCTTGAGTTCTGGCTCAGGCTAGGTCTGTACGGAAAATTTGCACGGATCCCCTTAACTTTAGCTACATGGAGAGACCACGCGGATAGCGTTTCTAATTCCTGCAAAAGTGTTGAAATGGCGGAGGAACATATCATTTTGGTGCAAAAATATTTTTCGCGCAGTGACCTTCCGAAGGATATTATTAAATTGAAAGATGATTCGATGTGCTGGGCTTACGGTGTGGCGGCTATGGCATGCGGTTTTGGTATAAGGTTGCCGTTAAAATATTTCTACACGGCTTTTACCAGATACCCAGTCAGTTTTATTAAAGCTGTTGGGCATTGGCATGCATGGAGTGCTTTTGTAAAAGCCGTTTTTGGCAGTTTATTGTACGGGTTCAGAACAAGAGTAAATTAGGATTTACATGTAATTGATGGCTATGTGAGAATTGCCGGACACTAAAAAAGATCGCTTTATGGCGGTCTTAGAAAAATAATGATGAAAGTATTGATCTTAGGCGGCTCGGGGATGTTAGGCCACAAGCTCTGGCAAAGATTCAATGGCCTGTTTGATACCTATATAACATTGAGGAATCAGTACAGGTCGCAAATCCCCGGTGGGCTTTTTGACGCCAGCCGTACGCTGGATAGTGTTTCAGTTGAAGACTTCGACAGTACCATCAGAGTCATTAATAAGATCAATCCGGACATCGTGGTGAACTGCATAGGCGTAGTAAAGCAGACCGCTTTGGCCAGGGATCCGCTTACCAGCATATCGGTCAACGCGCTTTTCCCTCACCGCCTGGCAAAACTATGCGGGGCGAAAGGGATAAGGCTTATACAGATCAGCACCGACTGTGTCTTTTCCGGGCGAAAGGGCAACTATACCGAGGATGATATATCCGATGCTCAGGATCTTTATGGAAGGACCAAATTTCTGGGTGAATTGAGCTACGAAGGTTGCCTGACCTTGCGGACCTCCATCATCGGGAGAGAACTCGCTACCTCTTATGGCTTGATTGAATGGTTCCTGAGCCAGGATGGGGGACGCGTGAAGGGATATACAAATTCGATTTTCAACGGATTTACGACGATGCAACTGGCCGAGATCATAGGCATGATTATAGGCGAGTACCCGGATATGTCCGGTGTCTGGAACGTAGCTTCAAAACCGATCAGCAAATATGCTCTTCTCTCCCTTGTGAAGCAAATTTATGGGTTGAATATTCAGATTATTCCGGATGATTCAGTGATAATTGACCGGAGCCTGAATGCCGACCCGTTCCTGAACGCCACGGGTTTCGAAGTGCCCACCTGGCATGATATGATTGAGCAGATGCATCTGGACATAACTTACTACGATGAAATAAGGAGGCTTCATGCTCAAGGATAAAAGAGTAGTTGTAACCGGCGGCACCGGTTCGCTGGGTAAAGTATTGGTGCGCCGAATACTTACTGGCGAGCTTGGCAAACCCATGAGCATCACGGTATTCTCGAGAGACGAAGCTAAACAACACCAGATGCGGCTATCTTACCTGCGGAAGGCAGCTGCCACGGACGAAGTCATCTACCATAATTTTGAGCAGATATTGCGTTTCCAAATTGGAGATGTGCGTGATTATCATGCGGTGAATGCCCTGCTTTGCGATGCCGATATTGTTTTTAACGCCGCTGCCCTGAAGCAGGTCCCAACCTGTGAGTACTTTCCCTATGAGGCGGTGCAAACCAACATCATTGGACCGCAGAATATTGTTAGGTCTATACGCGAGAATAATCTGCCGGTAGAAGCAGTTATAGGCGCTTCGACCGACAAAGCTTGCAAGCCGGTTTGTGTGATGGGCATGACCAAGGCCATTCAAGAACGAATCTTTGTGCAGGCTAATATGGATTGCGGCGATACCAGGTATGTTTGTGTTCGTTATGGGAACGTGCTTGCCTCGCGCGGGTCCGTGATTCCGCTTTTTCACTCTCAAATTCGCAATGGAGGGCCGGTCACAATTACCACTCAAGATATGACGCGCTTCCTACTGAGTCTGGATAAGGCGGTGGATACTATCTTTGCCGCGGCGAAAGAGGCGCGCAGAGGCGAAATTTATATCCCGCAGGTACCTTCCGCCAGGATAGTTGATATTGCCGAAGTACTGATAGAAGGCCGACCGCTTAAAATCATTGTCACAGGTATCAGGCCCGGAGAAAAAATTCACGAAATCCTGGTATCGGAGGAGGAAGTAAACCGCACGGTT
>Ga0268281_1001870_pt1 | contig 11366 bp, 4 predicted proteins | sample saktaG_10_FD_190134 | JGI IMG/M metagenome (GOLD analysis project Ga0268281, IMG submission 190134) | Saline water microbial communities from Sakinaw Lake, British Columbia, Canada - sak_2011_5_24_50m | ecosystem: Environmental > Aquatic > Non-marine Saline and Alkaline > Saline ... | reverse complement strand
TCAGCGTCGCTCCCCAGGCCAACCAGCCCCGCTATCCGCACGGGGCGCGCATCATGAACGCCTATCGGGAGTGGGAAATCACTACCTGGGGCCTGGCCGACCTGGGCCTGACCGAAGAGGAACTCAGCCCTCTGATCGGCCTCCAGCGCGAGGCCTTTCCCCCGGAGCTAATGTTGGGAGAGTTCATAACGGGCACGCCTGATGAGGCAACGAAGGAATTGGCGAAGCTCTTGAGGGACAAGAGCTTCGTCTAGCGGTTTTGACTCCATCGAACCTTTGCTCCGGTTGGATCGCCAGATCCAACCGTTGAGCGACGGATTTGGCAATCCGTCGCGAGCGCGGGAGTGTCACTGAACGACAAGGAACGGAGGCAAGAATGGATCTAGAATACTGGGAACTTCTGACGGGCGAAGCAATCGAGGAAGAAGAGGAAGTCGCCTATCGGGACATCTGGGTGGTGGCCGAGACGGAGGACGGCGCTCTGATGTCGGTCAGCCTGGAGATGGTGGGCAAGGCGCGGGAGCTGGCTGCTGGCCTGGGCGCTTATGTCCAGGCCGTCCTGCTGGGTGAGGGCCTGGAGGGCCTGACTCAAGAGCTGATCCAGCGCGGAGCCGACAGCGTCTACCTGGCCGACGATCCGCGTCTGGCCGAATATCACCTGGAAACCTACGCCCAGGTGCTGAGCGACCTCTTCCAGGGGCAGAAGCCAGAGATCATCCTTTTCGGAGCCAGCGAACTGGGCCAGGAGTTGGCCCCTCGCCTGGCTCAACGCCTGGGGGCTGGCCTGATCTCCGATTGCGTTGACCTATCCATTGATGAAACCGAGCGCGTCCTGTTGGCCAGGCATCCGGTCTACGGAGGTGAGTATTTCCACGTCAGCACCTTCCTGGGGGCCAAACCCCAGATAGCAACGGTGCGCCCAGGCACCTTCCGCCTCCCCTTCGCCGACGAGTACCGCTACGGCAACGTGGAAGAGATAACTGTCAATCTGGAGGGCGTCGAAGGCAAAGTCAAGGTGCTCAGCGTATCTGGCGAGGAAGCTCCTCCCCAAGTGCCTCTATCCAAAGCCAGGGTCATCGTCGCTGGCGGGCGGGGCGTGGGAGACGCTGAAGGTTTCGCCCTGGTCGAGGCGCTGGCGGAGGCCCTGGGTGGCCAGGTGGCAGGCTCACGCGGGGCCCTGGACGAGGGCTGGATCGGCGAAGAGCAATTGGTGGGACTGAGTGAAATCACAGTCAGGCCCGACCTCTACATCGCCTGCGGAATCTCCGGCGACGTCCACCACTACTTCGCCATGCAGGAGTCCAAGTTCGTGGTGGCCATCCACAAAGACCCTGACGCCCCCATCTTCAAGACAGCCAACCTGGGCATCGTGGGCGATCCCAAAGAGGTCATCCCACCGCTGCTGGCAGCCCTCTCCCCCTAACCCCCTCTCCCAACCCTGGGCGAGGGGGGATTGAAGCTCCCTGCCGCTACTTCCCCCCCAGAGTTGGGGGGGACTGAGGGGGGCTTATAGTAAGCAACAAACGGGTAGATGAGCAGAGTCGCCATCTACCCGTTTGCTTATCTAATGGGAATGTGCTATCATACTCCTGGCTAGCAGCCTGTCGGAGAGGTCGTGTTCCCAGACTTCCGAAGCCTTCTCCGACAAGCTCCTAGATATTGGATATTGAGGAGTGAGACTATGTTGGGTTTGCACGACATCCTGGCCGCGCAGCGAGAGATCGGCGGGTTGATCGCCAGGACACCACTGACGTATTCTTTTCTTTTGAGCCAGCGGGTGGGCTGCGAGGTCTATCTCAAGCTGGAGAATTGGCAAAAGACAGGTTCTTTCAAGCTGCGAGGAGCCATCAACAAAGTCGCCAGCCTGACCGAGGAAGAGAAGGCCAGGGGACTGGTGACGGCTTCGGCGGGGAACCACGCCCTGGGCGTAGCCTACGCCGCCCGAGCCCTGGGCAACGTGCCAACCACCCTGTTCATCCCCGTCAACGCTCCTGCTTCCAAGCTGAAAAAGCTGGAGGAGTTTGAGTGCGACGTTGTCCTCTCAGGAAGCTTTTACGACGAGGCTCATCGCGCCGCCGTGGATTTCGAGCGACTTCACGGCGCTACTTACGTCCACGCTTACGATGACCCCCTGACCATGGCCGGCCAGGGCACGGTAGGGCTGGAGATCATGGAAGACTTGCCAGAGGCCGAGATGATCCTGGTGCCCGTGGGCGGCGGCGGGCTGATCGCCGGCATAGCCGTAGCTGCCAAAGCGATCAACCCTCATGTACAAGTCATCGGGGTGCAGCCTGAGGCATCGCCAGCGGCCTACCTCTCGCTGCGCGACGGCCACCCCTACGAGGAGTACGACGCCGCCCCCACCATCGCCGATGGTCTGGCCGGGGGCTTTGGCCGTCTCCCCTTCGAGATGGCTGGCCACCTCATTGACGATATCGTCCTGGTGAGCGAGGAAGAGACGCGCGCCGCCATCTTCGCCCTGCTGGAGCTGGCCCAGTTGGTGGTGGAAGGCGCCGGCGCGGTGAGCGTAGCCGCCCTGCTGGCCGGAAAGGTGAACCTGATGCGGCAAAAAGTGGTGGCGGTATTGAGCGGGGCCAACATAGACGCCAGCCTTCTTTTCGAGATCATGGATGAACAAAGTGAAACGTGAAGACGTGAAACGTGAAGCACCTGTTGGGCGAGGCCTCTGGCCGATGCCCCTTTCACCTCGGTCGGAGACCTTCGGCGATCAAAGAAAGGAGCGTCAAATCATGCACAAATCACCTTTCCCCGGCATGGACCCCTATCTCGAAGGCGAGATGTGGCAAGAGTTCCATGATCGGCTCGCCAACCAGATCAGTGAACAATTGATCCCCTTGCTTCTACCCAAGTACGTCGCCTTGCTGAACAAACGTTACGTCATTGAGCGTTCTGGCCCAGGCATCTTCGGGATAGCGCTGCAGCGCGTCATCTATCCCGACGTTCACGTCGTTCGCCCCCCCAGCGTTAACGAGGCGGCGCCTGTATATACAACGGTCGCCCCGCCAGCGATCGAACTGGTGAACCCGTTCCTGGTGGAGGTGCCGCTTCTCAGCGTCGAAATCCGCGACATAGCTGAGCGCCGCCTGGTCACGGTGATTGAAATCCTGTCCCCTGTCAACAAACGTGGGGACGGCTTCCAGGAGTATGTCGAAAAGCGCACCGCGCTTCTGCGGACCCAGACCCACTTGCTGGAAATAGACCTGCTGCGGGGCGGGCGGCGAATCCCTCTTACCGGTGGCGAATTGCCACCCGCTTCGTACTACGTTTTTCTCAGCCGCTTCACCCGCCGTCCGGTGAGCGAGGTCTGGCCGACGGGCTTGCGCGAACCGTTGCCCACGGTGCCCGTTCCCCTGCTGCCGCCCGACCCCGACGTGCCCCTCCAATTGCAGGTCGCCATCAAAGCCTGTTTCGAGTTGGTGGGCTACGAACGATTGCTGGACTACACTCAACCCCCACCGCCGCCCCTCGATGCCGACGACCTGACCTGGGTGAGGGGCAGGGTAGAGGAGTGGGAGAGTGAAAGGTACACAACATGAAAGACCAAGACAAGACAAAAGAGCAACTTATAAATGAACTGGCGGAAATGCGCCAACGGATCGCTGAATTGGAAGAAGCCGACACCGAGCGCAAGCGGGCAGAGGAGGCGCTGCGGGAGAGTGAGCAACGGCTTGCCCTCGCTGTTGATGGCTCGAACGGAGGTCAGTGGCACTATGAATTGAATCCCGATGATCCCCTGCACGCTATTGGCGACGCCTACTTCTCGCCGCGCTTGAAGAGCTTCATCGGCTACGAGGATAACGAATTCCCAAACTCCCTGGCAGCCTGGGAGAGCCGAGTCGTCCCTGAAGATCTGGCGGTGTTGCTAGAGAAGTCGCGAGCCCACCGAGCAGGCTGGAAGGACTCTTACGAGATGGAATATCGCATCCGTCACAAGGATGGTAGCATCCGCTGGATCTATAGCCGTGGTAGAGTCCGGCGGGATGAGCGCGGCCGGCCCATTCGGTTCGCCGGGATAGACTGGGACATCACCGAGCGGGTGCGGGCGGAGGAGGCACTGCGCCGCCGAGCCGAGGAATTAGCCACGCTCCAGGCAACTGTGCTCGACATCACCACTCCGCACGATTTGCCGACCCTGCTCCAGACCATCGTCGAGCGGGCCGCGCGACTGCTAGACACTCCAGGCGGCGGGCTGTACCTGTGCGATCCGGACCAAAAAGAAGTCCGCTGCGTGGTGAGCTACAACACCCCGTATGATTACGCCGGGACGGTGCTCAAGTACGGCGAGGGGGCGGCTGGCGCCGTGGCCCAGACCGGGGAACCGCTGATCGTTGATGATTATCGTACCTGGAGTGGACGAGCCGCTGTCTACGAGGAGAATCATCCCTTCACGGCCGTGCTTACCACGCCGATGATTTGGCAGGGTCAGGTAACAGGGGTGATCCACGTCCTGCACGATGTGGAAAGCCGGTGCTTTACACAGGCTGACCTGGAATTGCTAACCTTATTCGCCAACCACGCGGCCATCGCTGTCGAGAATGCCCGACTCTACGAAAAGGCCCTCCAGGACGCCAAAACCAAATCCTTCCTGCTGGACGAGGTCAATCACCGCGTCAAGAACACCCTGGTCGCCATCATCGGCCTGCTCCACGTCGAACAAAGCTACGCCGCGATGGCGGATCACACCACCTACGAAGCCATCATTCGTAATCTAACCAACCGGGTAAGTGGGCTGGCCACGGTGCATGACCTGCTTTCCGCTTCCGAGTGGGCGCCCTTGCCGCTGAGCGACCTGGCCGGCCAGGTCATCAAGTCTGCCATGCAGATACGCCCCCGCGACAAGCAGGTCTTCATAGACGTGCCACCCTCCCCGGTGCGGGTGACGCCCGACCAGGCGCACAACCTGGCACTGGTCATCAACGAGTTGGCAACCAACACTATCAAGCACACCCTGCCGGGGCGCAACGAGGCCCATATCAGCGTTCGCATCGCCCTGGAGGATGGCGTCGTTCTGTTCGAGTATCGAGACGACGGGCCGGGCTATCCGGAGGACGTGTTGCAGTTGGAGCGCCACGCGGTGGGATTTGACCTGATAAAGAACCTGACACGCCAGAACTTGCGAGGGGAACTGTCACTGCACAACGATGAGGGTGCGGTGACTGTCATTCGACTCCCAGCCCAGGCGTAGAATCACGGAGTCACGGAAGAACACGATAACACGAAAGACCTGGGATTGCCACAGGAGGCACAACAAATGGGCAATCAAAAGACGATCCGCATACTGATCGCTGAGGACGACTTCCTGGTCGGCAGATCAACCGCGACGCTATTGAGAACGATGGGATATACCGTCATCGGGCAAGCACTCAACGGCCAGGAGGCTGTCGAGATGGCCCGGTCTCTGCGGCCCGACGTGATCCTGATGGACATCAAGATGCCCATCATGGACGGGATTGAGGCCACTCAACACATCCATGAGACCTGTCCCACGCCAGTGGTAGCGCTGACGGCCCACGCCACGCCGGAAGTGATCGAACGGGCCATCGCGGCGGGCGTGGGGGCCTACCTGACCAAACCAGCCAACCCGCAAGAGATAGAGCGAGCCATCAACGTCACCATAGCCCAGTTCGACAACATGGTAGAATTGCGCCGTCTGAACACCGAGCTACAGGCCGAGATCGCCGAGCGCAAACGGGCGGAGGAAGCTCTAAAGGAGTCTGAGGAACGCTATCGAGAGCTGGTTGAGAAAGCAGGCATCGCTATTCTGATAGGTGATAGAGAAGGCGGTTTCAAATACTTCAACGAGACGTTTGCAGAGTGGTTTGGGTACTCCGTCGAGGAGATGAAACAACAGTCAATCCGCACCCTCGTCCATCCCGATGACGTGGACAGGGTCATGGAGTCTCACACAGGACGCATTCGAGGCCGAGAGGTTCCGTCGCGATACGAATTCAGAGGAGTCGGAAAAGATGGGTCTATCAGATACCTGGAAGTGGATGCCGTCGAGCTAAAAGAAGGGGATAGCATAATTGGCACCAGTTCATACTTATGGGACATCACCGAGCGCAAGCGGGCAGAGGACGCGCTGCGAGAGAGTGAGGAGAAATATCGAACGATTCTTGAGAACATCGAAGACGGCTATTTCGAAGTTGACATCGCTGGGCACTTCACGTTTTTCAACGATTCGTTGTGCCGGCTTCTTGGATATTCCGAAGATGAATTGATGGGCATGAATAACCGCCAGTACATGGACGACGAGGACGCCAAGAAAGTTTATCAAACCTTCAATACGGTCTACCAAACAGGGAAACCGGCTGAAGCATTCGATTGGGAGGTCATCAAAAAAGACGGAAGCAGGAGGTTCGTTGAAGCGTCTGTATCCCTGATGAGGGATTCCACGGGTGAGCCTGCCGGGTTCCAGGGCGTTGTCCGCGACATCACCGAGCGCAAGCGGGCGGCGGAGGAGATCAGGCAGCGCAATCGGGAGCTGGCCGCCCTCAACGCCATCACCGCTACGATGATGCAGAGTGCGTTGAATCTGAAGGAGGTGTTGCAGCTAACGGCCGATGGTGTCGTGCAAGGACTCGGTTGTAATACGGGATTGATATTCCTGCTGGATGAAAAAGAGGGGATTTTCAGGGGCAGCGCGGTTTCCACCAGGGCCAGGATCCTGAACAGGCTCAACGCCATAATCGGCTTACCCCTGGTCCAAATCAAGTGCCCCGCCCGAAGCGATTTCAACGAGGCCATAGGCAACCTCCTGGCTGGTCGGACGACCATCAAACGCGATTTGCACGAGCTGGTCGGGCCTCTCTTGAGCAAGCCGGTTTGCTCCGCCATGCAAAGGCTGCTGGACTCCAGGTCGTTCTTCGCCATGCCGCTGTTGGCCAAGGGGAAGACAGTAGGCGGCATCGTCGCCTCAACAGCGGAGGAGCTAAGTGAGGCAGACGTAGCGAAGCTCATGACCTTCGCCAACCAGGCCGCCATCGCCATCGAGAACGCCCAGTTGTACGAGGAGACCCGACAGCGCAGCGAAGAACTGGCTGCTCTCAACGCCATCAGTCAAGACATCACTTCCAGCCTAGACCTGGATGAGACCTTGCAACGAATCGTGGATAGCACGAGACAGCTGACGGGAGCCAGGCGCAGCCGCATTCTGCTCGTCAACCCCCAGGCACGCCAGTTGCTCAAGGATGTGAACTCCGGCTATCACCCGGAGGAGAAAGGGACCTACGACTACGAGCGGTTCAAGCAGGGGATCAGCGGTTGGGTGGCCTGCGAGAAACGATCAGCCCTCGTTCCCGATGTGCTGGCCGACGAACGCTCTGTAGGCCGGAGCCGAGCCGCCTCCGCCCGCCATGGCACCAAATCGGTGTTGGTGTCGCCGCTCATGGTTCGGGGAGAGGTCATTGGTACGCTCTCTGCCGTGAACCTCCGTGAGGATCCCACCTTCACCGCGGAGGTCATGGCTCTGGTGGAGCAGTTGGCAGCCCAGGCGGCCATCGCCATTGAGAACGCCCGACTCTACGAAGAGACCCGACAGCGCGCCCTGGAGCAGGAGACGCTGCGAGAGGCGGCCCTGGCGTTGACCACCGCCCTGGACCGAAATCAGGTGATTGGCCGCATCCTGGCCCAGTTGCAGCAGGTGGTGCCCTACGACAGCGCGTCGGTGCAGTTGCTCAGGGGGAATCAGATGGAGATCGTGGGCGGGCGCGGCTTTCCCAACCTGCCGGACCTGCTGGGCATCTCGTTCCCGGCCGACGGCGACAACCCCAACAGAGAGGTGATCCACACCAGAGCCTCCTTCATCGTGGACGACGCCCCAGCCGTGTACGAGGTATTTCAAGAAGACCCACACCGGCAGGCCGCCATCCGCTCCTGGCTGGGAGTGCCCATGCTGGTCGGCGAGCAGTTGGTGGGGATGATCGCCCTGGACAAGCGCGAGCCGGGCTTCTACACCCCGCGGCACGCACGACTGGCCGAGGCATTTGCTGCCCAGGCCGCCGTGGCCATCGAGAACGCGCGGCTGTTCGAGGAGACACAGCAGCGTGTGGCGGAGCTAGACGCGCTACGGCGCACCAGCCTGCAGCTCACCTCCTCACTCGACCTGGCCGCCGTGCTGGACAGTATTGCCGAGAACGCCTTGTCCCTGGTGGGAGCCACCAACTGTCACCTCTACCTCTACGATGAGACCAGCGAGACCTTCACATTTGGCGCTGCGCTGTGGGAGAATGGGCGACGCGATGCGGCAGTGAAGATGCCACGTCGTGACGGCCTCACCGCCCTCGTGGCCCACGAGGGCCAGGCCCTGGTCATCAACGATGCCACTCGGCACCCTTTCTACGCCACTCCTGAGACACGGAAGTGGGGCTTGCACGCCATCGCCAGCTTCCCTCTCAAGCGAGGAGGGCGGGTGGTGGGGGTGTTCTCCATCGCTTTCCTTACCCCCCACACCTTCAGCAAGGAGGAACTGCGGGTGCTGGGCCTGCTGACCGATCAGGCAGCCGTCGCCATCGAGAACGCGCGGCTCCACACTGAGACCCAGAGACGCTTACAAGAGCAAATTGTGCTCCGAGAAGCAGGTGAGGTCATTTCCTCCGCTCTGGACCCGGAGATTGTTTTGACTCGTATCGCTGAGCAGATGGGCCGAGCTGTAGACGCCACCAGCGCCTGTATCTGCAGCTACGAACCAGAGACGATGACGTACATCACATTGGCCGAATATGTCGGCCCCCAGGCTTGTGCTCGGGAACAAGTGTCCGATCCGGGCACCATTTATCAAGAAGAAGACAGCAAGCTCATAGAAACCTTGCGAGTTGGTCAGTACTACATTGATCACATAGACGACTCAGACCTGACCGAGGCCGAGCGAGCCCTAATGCAGCAATACGGTGCTCAGACGATACTGTACGTCCCGCTGTGGATCAAAGGGCGGTTTCTTGGCTACGCCGAGCTGTGGGAGAGTCGGCGGCGACGGGAGTTCACGTCTGAGGAGATAACCTTGTGCCAGGACATAGCTCAGCAAGCAGCCGTCGCCATGGAGAACGCGCGGCTCTTCAGCGAGGCCGAACAGCGAGCCACAGAACTGTCCACCATGCTGGAAGCAGCCAGGGCCGTCTCGTCTACCCTCGATCTCGAACAAGTGCTGGCTCTCATTGCCGAGGAGATGGTCAAGGTCACCGGGGTGGCTGGCTGCACCCTGTCTCGGTGGGATCGAGAAGCCGATGCTGTCGTGACTTTCACCGAGTGGCGTCAACGGCGGCTGGAAGATACCGACGAGCCAGGGACCAGCTATGCTTTGGATGATCTCCCAGCCACTCGCGCCGTGCTAGAGAAGCGCCAGCCCATTAGCATCCGTGCCACCGATCCTGACGCGGATCCGGCTAAGATTGCCCTTCTGCAAAAGAATGGCTCCCTCAGCTTGCTGATGCTGCCCCTGGTCGTCGGTGAGCGGGTCATCGGTCTGGTAGAACTGGATGAGACCGAGCACGAGCGGGAATTCACAGATGCCGAAATCCATCTGTGTCAGGCGTTGGCCGATCAGGCGGCCGTGGCCATCGAAAACGCGCGGCTCTTTGAAGAGGAGAAACGAAGAAGCACCCAACTGGCGCTGATCAACGAGGTAGGTGAGAAAGCGGCCTCCATCCTGGATTCGGATAAGCTAATGCAAGAAGTGACCCACTCCATCCAGGAGAGCTTCAACTACTACAACGTGGCCCTTTTCCTTCTGGACGAAGGGCGCCGCGAGCTGGCGCTGCGGGCGATAGCCGGCGGCTTCGAACACGCGGTGCCGGGCGAGTATCGCCAATCCATAGACCAGGGCATTGCCGGCTTTGTCACCAGGACAGGCATATCCTGGTTGGCTGACGACGTCAGCAAGGACCCCCACTATATCAAGGGCTTCTCAGAGGAAATCCTGACTGAATCGGAGCTGTGTGTTCCCGTCCAGTTGGGCGACAAGGTAATCGGCGTTCTGGACATGCAAAGTGTTCACCTCAACGATTTCGAACAGGCGGACGTCGTGGTCATGGAAGCGGTGGCTGACCGGATAGCCGTGGCTCTCGAGAACGCGCGGCTCTTCGAGGAAGAGAAACGAAGAAGCACCCAACTGGCGCTGATCAACGAGGTGGGTGAGAAAGCGGCCTCCATCTTGGATTCGGACACGATAATGCAGGAAGTGACCCGTTCTATACAGGAGAGCTTCAACTACTACAACGTGGCCCTTTTCCTTCTGGACGAAGAGTGCCGCGAGGTAGTGGTTCAGGCAGTCGCTGGCGGCTTCGAACACGTAGTGCCGGGCGAGTATCGCCAGTCGTTGGACGAAGGCATCATCGGCCTCGTTGTCAGGACGGGCGAATCCTACCTGGCCAACGACATCAGCAAGGATCCCTACTACGTCGAGGGCTTCCTGGAGGAGGCTCTGAACAAATCAGAGTTGTGCGTTCCCGTCAAGCTGGGCGACAAGGTAATCGGCGTTCTGGACATGCAAAGTGTTCACCTCAACGATTTCGACCACGCGGACGTCATGGCCATGGAAGCGGTGGCTGACCGTCTGGCTATGGGCATCCAGAACGCTCGTCTCTACGAAGAGATGGCTGGCCTTTACGACGTTGGCCTGGCCGTGACCTCCGCCCTGGAACTCGATAAGACACTGAGGGCGATTCACGAGCAGGTCAACCGCTTGATGAGCCCCGATACCTTCTACATCGCCCTGTACGATGAGGCGAGAGGAGAACTACGCTTCGATATCTTCGTCGAAGAGGGTGAATGGCTGCCAAAGTTCACCAAGAAGCTCGACGAAGGTGGCCTGACGACCTGGATAGTCCAATCCAGGAAGTCCCTTTTCATCGGCGATTTCGAAAAGGAAAGCCCGCCGGTGACTCCGGGCCAGGTGGGGAAGCCCGAGATCCAATCCTGGCTAGGCTTTCCCCTTCTTGTCAAGGGCAAGGTCGTGGGCGTCATTTCCGTGCAGAGCTTTCGGCCCCATGCTTTTACCGAGGGGAACAAGCGCACCCTCTCGGCCTTCGCCAACCAGGCGGCCATCGCCATCGAGAACGCGCACCTTTTCGAAGAGATCGAAGAGCGCCGGATGTATTTGGAAGGGGTGCTGAGAGAGGCCCCCGACGCCATCGTCACCCTGGATGACCGCTTTCAGGTCGTGGAGTGGAACGCAGGCGCAGAGAGGCTGTTCGAATACTCACGGGAGGAGGCGCTCGGCCAGCATCTTGACCACCTGGTCACCAACCCCGATGTCTTCGAGGAGGCGCCCGGGTTTACGCAGAGGGCCCTGGGCGGAAAGGCATTGTCTCCCACAGAGACCGTCCGTTATCGAAAGGATGGCTCTCCGG
>Ga0268281_1001868_pt1 | contig 11368 bp, 5 predicted proteins | sample saktaG_10_FD_190134 | JGI IMG/M metagenome (GOLD analysis project Ga0268281, IMG submission 190134) | Saline water microbial communities from Sakinaw Lake, British Columbia, Canada - sak_2011_5_24_50m | ecosystem: Environmental > Aquatic > Non-marine Saline and Alkaline > Saline ... | reverse complement strand
TAATTGTTATTGGAGAAATAAATTTTAATAAGATCACTGAAAAACTTACAACAATTAAAGAAATTAAATTTACATGAATTCCTGGAATAAGGCCAGTAATTGTGCCAATAAAACAACCAATTAGAAGTGCAATTAGTATTTCTATTATCATTTTTGGAGCTCAAAAATTTCAAATTGATTGTTTGAATAAGTTAGTCTTTTTTCTTTTTGATTTTATTTTAAAGTATTGATTATAAAAATTTTTTCAGCATTGATTTGAAAATTACTATTATACTCTTTAACAGTTCCAATAACTCGTATTATTTTATTTTCGGTTAAATTTAAGTGATTATTAACTATTATTTCAATTTCTTCTGTTTCATTTCTAATTTTTATTAATTGAAAATCTGAATAATCTTTTATTTCAAAAATTATACCTTGAATTTGAATTTTTTTATTTATTAAATCTTGATTTATATCTTTAATTTCTAAATCTTTTATTGTTAAATAATTTGATAGAATGATAAGTGAAAAAATTCCAAGAATTGAAATTATAAGACTTATTTTTAATAATTTTTCCATTTTTCAGATTTTTATTATTTCTAAATAAATTATGGATATTTCTCCTTTTATCTTTTTAGGCATTTCAATAGCAAAATTTATAATGCAGGTTATTTAGTTTTTATTATGAGGAAAAAATTATCTTTTAAAGAAAGATTTGAATTGGTCAGTCGAAATTTACAAGAAATAATTAGTAAAGAAGAATTAAAAAAATTATTAAATTCAAAAAAACAGCCAGTAGTTTATTGGGGAACTGCGCCCACTGGGAAACCGCATATTGGTTATATGTTGCCAGCATTAAAAATAGCAGATTTATTAAAAGCAGGATTTCATGTTAAAATTCTTTTAGCAGATTTACATGCAGCCTTAGATAATACTCCTTGGGATGTTTTAGAATATAGATATAATTATTATTCTAAAGCAATTCCTGAAATGATTAAAGCAATTGGGGTAGATGTCAAGGAATTAGAATTTATTAAGGGAAGCGATTTTCAATTAAAACCAGAATATACACGCGATATTTTAAATTTAGCTAGTTTAGTTTCAGTCCATGATGCAAATAAATCTGCTTCAGAAGTTATTAAAATAGTTAAAAATCCTAAACTTTCAGGATTGATTTATCCTTTAATGCAAGTGATTGATGAAGAATATTTAAAAGTTGATGCTCAATTAGGGGGGATTGATCAAAGAAAAATTATGGTTTTGGCAAGGGAAAATTTATCTAAATTAAATTATCTTCCAAGAATTGAATTAATGAACCCTTTGATTCCTGGATTAATTGGCGAAAAAATGTCTGCTTCTAATGATAAATCTAAAATTGATTTATTAGATAATCGGGAAATTGTTAAAAATAAATTGAATAAGGCAGAATGTATTTCTGGGAATCCAAAAAATGGATTAATGACATTTTTAAAATATGTTATAATGACCATTAAAAAAGATAAAAATGAAAAATTCATCATAAAAAGAGCCAAGGTCTATGGGGGGGATTTGGAGTATGAAAATTATAAAGAAATTGAAAAAGATTTTATTAATAAAAAACTCCATCCTCAAGATTTAAAAAATGCTGTTGCAGATGAAATTTCAAATTTATTAGATAAAATAGATAAAGGAGAATTAAAAAAATTAGCAGAAAAAGCTTATTAAGTTTTAAATGAGGAAAGATAGATAAATATTCTTTAGCAAAATATTTTTATAGTTTAATCTTCCATATTTAATTATGAAAAAAAGATTTTATTTCTCGCTTTTAGTTTTCTCTTTCTTAATATCTATTTTAGTTTTCTCTTCTATAAATTTCCTTTCTGCCAAACCAGTTAATTATCAGTCTCAACAAATTCAATCTTCTGTAACTACTACAAATTATGTTTATGGCCCGAATGGTTTGGCAGCAAAAGTCAAAGATGGAGATATTAATTATGCAATTAATGATCGGTTGGGAAGCACACGAGCCTTTGTTGACAGCGAGGGTGAAAAGGTCGCCGAGTTTAAGTCTTTGCCTTTTGGTCAGTCTGTTATTGATACTGGCGACGATAAAATAAGATATGGTTTTACAGGCAAAGAAAAAGATGATACAGGTTTGCATTATTTTGCTGCAAGATATTATGATTCTAATATCGGGAGATTTACGACGACAGATCCTGTAGCTGGGAATCATCCCTATGTTTATGTTGATAATAATCCCATGAATATGATTGATCCTAGTGGGATGGAATTAAGGGGATTGGATGAGAATTCTAATTTGCCACTAGAAGATTTTTCTTCAGAGTTTGAAGATGCAGTTAAAAAAAATTTTCATGAGTTATATAAATCTGAACAATATTATTATAAGACCTATGGGGTTTCTCCATATTTTGGTGCAGAATTTGCATCTTATTATTATCAAGGTGGAAATTGGAGGAAGACCGCTGTTCAAGAATTAAATGGATTAATTGCTGGCACTCAATTTACTTTTAAATCCTCAGATATTGGATTTTATATGTGTTCTGATTTACCAGATAGTGTTTTAAAAGATACTGTTGGGGTTTTGGAATATGGAGCTATTATAAATGAGGCTAGTGCTTATGTAAGAAGTGTAAGAAATACTGATAAAGAATATGGGTATGCTGGGTGGTCAGTATTCAAAGTTTTGCAGGATAGGGGTTGGAATATAATTGGTCTTGTCGGTGAGGGTGGCGATCACATTAGTTTAAATTCAGATACAGGGAACTACGTATATTCTTTTTATTCAGGTCTTAATATTGAACTTAATGCAGTAATTAATGTTAATACAAACAAACAAGATTTTTTAAAATTGTCAGGTCTTATGACTCTTGGTGAAGGGCGTCATGATGCAGTTTTAGAAAAAGGGGGTCGAGAACTTAATTATAATTGGCTGGGTGTGGGGGTGGTACATGGAGAATTAAATGATGTTTTTTGGGTTAAAGAAAGCGAAGAATTTATTGAAGAGAGTATTAATTGGGCTTATGGTGGAGGGATAGTTGCAGTTCCCCCTGGTATGTGGGTACCAAAATAATTATATTTTTTATATTTTTCTTTTTTATTTTATCTCCTTTTTTGTAACAAAAGGTTGGTTCTCTGGTGGGAATACAATTAAATGGATATTATAATCTGTAAATTCATTAAATTTTGTAGTTTCAAAAAGCAAGGGAAAATTTTTATAATTATATTTTTTAGATGGTGCACCATCCCAATGGCATTCTTTTAAATTATTATAATTTGTGATCCAAGTATGAATCCCTTGTTCACTAAAACCCCAGCCAAATTCCTGTTTATTTAAAAGTTCTTTTATATCTTTATCTTGTTGGGGTTTAATAAAATAATTTTCTAATTTAATATCTGGTTGATTATAAACTGGAAATTTTTGTTTAGTATTAAAATTTGTTATATAATAATCTTTATCTTTTGCATTAGATGAAATAAACAAATAAGCTTTCCAATTAAATTTTTCAGTTAATATATATGCAGTACTCCAACCTGCAAGGCCTAACCCCGGCCATATTTCATTATGAAATTGTTTTAATTTTTTATAATTTATTGATTCTAATCCTTCTTTTAAACATTCTTCAGCATAGGTGGTGCAATCTAGTTCATATAATTCTAAGGATTTTTCACTTAACTCCTCAAGATATTTTTCATAAAGTGTTTTTCTATTATTTTTTTGTGTTTCTCTTTTAGAATAATCTAACCAAAGTCTTCCAGCGAACCGATTAGTGCCCAAATCATAATTACTAAAATATTCTTGTTCTAAAGAAAGGGCTTTTTTTATTGCTTTAGTAGAATTAAAGTCTAAAGAGGGTTCGAAATTAATTTTCTTTAGATTTTTTTCAGGGAATGGTTTATTTATTCCTTTTTCTATTGCGGTAGCATTATTCAAATTTGCTCCAACTAAACACGCTAAAAGGGGTATGGTCCAAAGTGATTTGTGATTCATTTTCATCACTTTAAAATAACAAAGGGATATATAAAACCTTTGGGTTCTTTATGATTTTTAATTTTTTTAAAATTATTTTTTTTGATTTTTCACCAAAATATATATAAATCCTTTTTTCTAAAACGATATATTATGGTGATTGAAAAGAAAAAGAAAAAGATTAAAGGATTATTTTCTAATAATATTTTTAAGAAATTTTTTTGTTTGTTAATTGTTTTTGTTTTGGTCTTTAGTGTTTTACCTTTGGAGACTAGTGCTAATGCTCCTCAGAATCAGGAAGTAGCCGAAGAAGAAATTGGGACAACTGGTGGCGAACCTTCTTTAATAGATTCTGTAAAATCTGAATCAAAAGTTGAAGGGATTGTAGGGGGGATTGGAGCAAAGCTGAGAAAATTCGATTTTTTGAATGATGATATTGATTTATTTACAGGAAGATTAACTTTTTCTGTTCCTTTAATATCCCTTCCAAGTCGAGAAGGCCTTCCCTATGATTTAAGTTTAGCATATGATAATCAAAATATTAATTTATTAAAAAGTAATTTTGTTAATCCTACAAGCAATGTAGGTTTAGGATGGAATATGGGTAGTTTATCGATTCAAGTAGATAATCGGGGAACTTTAACTACTAAGGATGATCGTTATTATTTAGGTAATTCTGAGTTAATACATTTAGATAATTATCCAAATTATGAATGGACTCTAAAAGGCAATAAAGATTATTCAAAAATTGTAGAATTTCCTTCCCAGTTGGATAATCATAGAGTTTGGGCTTTAACTAAAGTCGATGGTACCACCTATTACTTTGGTGAAACCGATAATAGTTTAGATTTTTTCCTAAGTTGTGAAAATAGTTTAAATGTTCAGGGGGGTTGTGGTCAATGGCAAAAACACATTTCAAAATGGGGATTATCTAAAATAGTCGATACTTCTGGAAATGAAATAAATTTTGAATATAAAAAAATTGAGGAGCAAATTCGAGCAGAGAACTGGCAAGGAATTTTTGAATCTCCAGACAATTATACAAAAGAGTCATATTTGAGCAAAATTATTAGTCCTACTGGTTTTTATGTAGAATTAAATTATGATAATAAGGAAGATTTTGAATATTTAGAATTTTATGATTTTCAAGAACCAGATGCATATCAAGAAAGATCTATTAGAAAATTGTATTTAGATAATGTTATCTTATATAATAGTGATGATTATAGAATTAGTAAAGTAAAATTAAATTATGATTTTTTAATACATCCTTCTGTTTCTAATCATACTATTTTCAAAAAGAGGATATTATCTGGCCTGACTTATCTTGGTAAAAATGATAATATTGAGTTACCCCCCTTATCATTTGATTACTATCTTTCATCAGAGGATAATGTTTTTTCTGGTTCATTAAAAAGTGTCTTTTATCCTAATGGGGGGCAGATTAGTTATGATTACAAAACTGTAAATCTTAATACTAGAAATAATTATACTTTTCAACACAATGATGATTCACAAATTGTTAATAGTTATATTGGTAACAATTATTTTATTTATTTAACTCAAAGTGAAGTTTCAAATAAATATAATTACAATTTATATTTATATGAGTATGAAAATGGTGAATTTATTCAAAAATTAAATTATGAATTTACAGGCCATACTACCCCTTATGGAAGTTATGATTATAGTTCTAGATTTACTCCACAAATTAAAGTGGGCGATAATTATTTTGTTCTAATGTGGAATCCTCATTATAATGATCCGGAATATGCTGAAATATCTGTATTTTATAAAGATAGTTTTGATACCTGGGATAGGCATGATGTAACTTTAATGGGTGTAAATGTGGGGGGTAATGCTATGAATATGCCTTCTTTGTCTAATTATTTTACAATTGTTAATGATGGTTTTATTTTTGCTGAACAATATTCACCAATAAAATTTCATTATGTATATAAAGAAGGTTTTTTTGGGTTTTGGAATTCTGTGGTTATGTCTGATTTATGTAATAAAATTTCTTTATCAAATATTAATGATATAAAAGAGACTAGTTTGTCATCAACTCAAGGAACTCTTTTGATAAAAAATTTTAAACAGAATTGGAATCAAGATCAAACATTATATGCTTATAATTTTAAAGATTCAGACAATTTTAATCAAGGGATATTAATTAATTCTACTTCAATTTATGGGGGGATACAACCTGCGCCAGAGTTTGCAGATATTTATAATTTGAATGGTGTTTCAAAAGATGTTATTCTTTCTAGTGCTGTAAGGAGAGAATTTTCCCTACCTAATCTTTTTAATTCTGGAGGAGATATGTTAGAATTATTGGTTGAAAGTGGAACGAGTGATAATAGTTATCTTCAAAATCTTTTGGCACCGAATGATGGTTATGGTCCCCCAATGGTAGGGCCCCATAAATGGTTTGAGGGAATAGATAATTTAGGAAATCATTATGTTTCTACTAATGTCATTGAAGGGGAAAGTTTTGATTATTCTTATGATTCAGAAAACATTGTTACAGCAAATCATAGGGTTTATGCTACTGAAAGAGGGGGTTGTGGTAGAACTACTGTTAATTCTTTATCTTCATTATGTGACCCCGTTTTTCAAGAACAATCCGTAGGAGAAAATGATAAGATATTTCTTTGTAGAATGTTTTTAGATGGAGGTTATTTATTTGTGCTTGAACCTAAATCAGATTATTCTTATGACTTATTATTATATCTTTATGATTCTAATCTTCCTAATCAATCCCCCCAACTTTTAGACACCCTTGAGAATATTTATGAGTCTAATGAGGATTATTCGATTGAAGATATATCTTTTATAATGAGTGGAGATTCTTTTATAGTTTCATTTATTACAACTGCGCAATCCTTATACCCTTATGTAACCCTAAATCGATTAAATCGAAATATTGGTTATGTTCACAATGCAGAACTATCTATTGTTGATTCTTATGAAATAGATCAACCAGAAGCTGTGCAATTATTTGGATCTCACGAGTTAGCAAGAAAAATAATTTCTAATAGTTATTCTAGAGGAAATTCAGTTTTTGACAACAATATAATATTGACTAATTTTCAGGATAACACTTTTCAGATCTTTAAGATTCAACCAGGTTTTGGTTTTGATGGAGGATATGCAAAAACTTGGGTTGTTAGTAACAAAACAGTAAAGGATGGATTTGGAAATGATTATACTACTTCTTATTCTTTTAATGAAGGAATTTTAGATGATTCTTTATCAACGCCTCAATTTTCAATTGTTACAAAAGAATTTCCAAGAGGGGTTGGTTCAGAAACTACTTTCTTTTATAATGGGTTTTTAGATTCAATTCAGGATAATTGCCCTGTGCTTACCCCCCATTGGGATAAATTAAATGGTTTAATTTGTAGGAACATAGTAAAAAATTCTAGTTCTCCTCCTGGCCAATATATGCAGGAGACAAAGAATTTTTATGATGTTTCAATGATTAATGAAACTTGGGATATATATGAGATTAATTTGGATAAAACTCAGCAAACACTCGACAGTATAACCTCAACAACAGAATACACTTATAATTTTGAGAATGGTCTGCCGAGGAAAGTTATAACCTATAATGATAATGCCGGCAAAGAATTGCACCAATACACAACTTATGCTTATGAATACAATAGTATGTCTGATATGGAAGATAAGCATATGCTTTCTCAGCCTCATTTACAGATTATTGGCGATGAAAATACTGTTTTTTCTGGAGGTTTTGCAAATATTCATGATGCTTTATCTGTAAGCCAAGTTATGTATGAAAATGATTTTGGTAATTCTAATAAATGGTATCCTTCTTGGAGTAAGGTTTGGAAAGATTCTGATGAAGATGGAGAGGTTGATAATAATGAGATGAAAAAAGTTTCTGAAATTCTTGAGTATGATTCTTATGGCAATGTTTTAGAAAGTGTTGATGGTCTTGGTAGTCATTCTTATATTTATTATGGTGCTAATGGTGAGTGTAATCAAAATGGGGGTTGGTCAGGCAATTCTTTGCCTACTTGTGCAGAAAATGAATTAGGTCATACACAGAAAATTACCTATGATAATAATTTTAATGTTATCGAAGTGCAAGATCCTAATAATTTTATTACTGAGTATTCTTATGATAATTTTAATAGATTAATTGCTACTCGATTGTCAAGTGATAGTTTTGATTCTGTAACTTATGATTATAATTATGGCCTAGATAATTGTGATTCTTTGCAGTTGGGTGTTGAGGATTGTATGAATTGGGTTAAGACAAAAGTTGTGATGGATAATTCTTTGGGTAAGGAAACTATTGCCTGGAGTTTTGTTGACGGATTGGGCAGGAATATGGAGTCTGCAGTATTCAAAGACGATAACAATGTTATTGTAACTGATACTAATTATAATGAAAGGGGTTTAGTTGATAATGTTACTGCACCATATGTTGGTTCCCTTAGTAAAACAAATTCTCCGACTTATTTTGGTGGTCCGGGCAATCTTAAAAATGGTGCTGATGAAGAGAATGTAAAATATTTTTATTATGACGATCCTCTTGGAAGGATTTGGAAGACTTTTCCGATTAATTCTTATGAACAAGGTGATGAGTTAATTGATTGTTTAGTAGCTGGAAATATTTGCACTGAATTTGAATATGGTTCTGAAATTTGTCCTTCACAAACAGGTTTAACTGGAGAGTGTAAATTACAAAAAGTTACTGATGCTAATGGGGTTTATATAAAAAGTTATAGTGATATGCTCGGTAATACTGTTTATATTGAAGCACCAGAGAATGTGTATTCTATAATGAATTATGATATCTTAGGACAGTTAACAGAATCAACAAATGCTTTAGGACAAAAGAGTAATAGTACTTATAATACTCTTGGTCAAGTTACTAAAAGTTGCGATGTGGATAATGGATGTTCCTTAATGAAGTATGATAAGCTTGGAAATGTAATGAACCTTAAAAATGATTTAGGCGTTGAAATTTTTAATGATTATGATTCTTTAAATCGTTTGATTAAGGTTTATGTTTGTGAAGATATTTCTGGAGAAGATTTTCCTTATTGTGATTTAACTAATGGGGTTGTTTGGTTTGTAAATTATTATGATCTAAATTCAGAAGGGGGGAGTTGTATTTGTGAAAATTATAATTATGATTCTAAAACCTGTTCAACCTTACATAGTACCAGTAAAGGAATGCTTTGTGAAATTAAAAATATAAATCAAAATACTGGAATAAAATATTTATATGATATTAGAGGACGGGTTTTGCAAATAGATGAATCTTTCTTAGATAAATCTTTTATTACACAATATAATTATGATGATGCAGGAGATAGAATTTATATAGAGACTGATGATTTTAGCATAGCAAATTATGATTATAATTTATTAGGTCAAGTAAATAAAATTACAATTAGTGATGCTAGTAATCTTGCTTCTTTAAGACCTAAATTTAATTTAATCCAATTTTTTAAAGATTTATTTTTGCCTAATTCTAAAATCAGTGGAAATAGTATAAAAGAAGCTTTTAGAAGTTTTATTACTGGGTTTGCAACCTTGAATCTTGATGAAGAAATTAATTATGAATATTATGGAGAGGTTGGTGAGAATAATGTTGGTAAGTTGAAGAAGGTTGGTTTTTCTGATACTCTTATTCCTGATTTTGATTATTATTATAATGCTCAAGGGTGGGTGGGGGAAATTTCTTCTTCTTATTTAGAAGAGCTTTATGATTATGATGATGTTGGTAATTTGAATAATATCCTGGATATTGATGCTGGCAGAGTGTATTTTAATTATGATGATTTATATAGATTAACTAAAATAAACAATGCTCAAGGTGGTGGTCCACAAGGATATTATAGTATTAATGGGACTAAGTTATTTGATTCTGTTGATTATGATTATGATGCAATAGGTAATCGTCAATCAAGAACTGTAAATAACAATAATCATCCGGAAATTGTTCATTCTATTAGTGATTATGTTTATTCTGGGAATAGTAATAGGTTATTAGAAGATGATGATTGCAGTTATGAATATGATATTATTGGAAATTTAATTACTAAGAATTGTGCAGGGGAAATAACAAATTACAATTATAATGCTCTTGGTAAACTTATGAAGGTTACAATGCCTGACGAGTCTTTTGAAATATATAGATATTCTCCAGCAGGAAATAGAATTTATAAGTATAATTCTAAATCTAAAACTAAATCTTATTATAGTTATGGTGGAGGCAGTAAGCCAATTTTAGATAAAATTGAAGAGCCTTTTAAGAAAACACAAATTATTGAATCTGTTTTATTTGGATTAGGTGATGTTTATGGGGCTTCTTGTATAAATGATTTAACAGAAGATTTTGAAGGAGATATAGAAGGCATATTAGAAGAAGGAGCTTTTTGTTATTCCATTCCAATAGAAGAAATAGAAAAATCTAATAAGTGCTTAAGAGATTTAAAAGAAAAATTAGATTCTCAGATAAGTGATTTTAAAAATCTTGTCAGTAAAAAGTGTTTAAAGGAAGAAGAAAAATCAGTTGAAGAGCCAAATCTTCTGCTTGAAAAAGATGAATTAAAAGCACCTATTAAAGAAAAAATTTCTGAGGGAAATTTTGAAAAAAATTATCTTTTATTTAAACAAGATTCTTTGAAATCTGCACAAAAAGAGGTTTTGAAATTAGAAGGGATTTATGGAATTTCTTGTGTAAGAAATTTTAGTTGGGATTTTCAAAAAGATATAGAAATTATATTAAGTAGAGAGTTTTGTTCTTCAATTTTAATTAAAGATGAAGAAGAATATAATGATTGTTTGTATGATTTAAAAGAGGAATTAAATTCTCAAACAAATGATTTTAAAAAAGTTGTTGATGAAAAATGTTTAAAGAAAGAAGAGGGTGGTTTTAAGGAGCACCAGCTTTTACTTCTTGAAAAAGATAAATTAAAGGCCCCGATTTCAAGAGCCCCGATTTCTGCGAGAGTTATTTTAGAAGGTAGCGAGAGGGTTCTCATTAATTTTTGGGAGAAGGTGTCCAAATTTTTTAAAGGAGAATAAAATAAAATGCCTGAAATGAAAAAAAGATTTTACTTGCTTACTTCAGTTATTTTAATAGTTTTATTACTTTTAATAAGCGTGGCATTTATTTCTGCAAAACCCTCTAATCAACAATCTCAACAAATTCAATCTTCTGTAATTACTACAAATTATGTTTATGGGCCCAATGGTTTAACCGCAAAGATAAAAGATGGAGAAATTAATTATGCAGTTAATGATAGATTAGGAAGTACAAGAGCTTTTGTTGATAGCGACGGTGAAAAGGTCGCGGAGTTTAAATCTTTACCTTTTGGTCAAGAAGTTGTTAATGAGGGTGACGATGAAATAAGATATGGTTTTACAGGCAAA
>Ga0268281_1001866_pt1 | contig 11371 bp, 13 predicted proteins | sample saktaG_10_FD_190134 | JGI IMG/M metagenome (GOLD analysis project Ga0268281, IMG submission 190134) | Saline water microbial communities from Sakinaw Lake, British Columbia, Canada - sak_2011_5_24_50m | ecosystem: Environmental > Aquatic > Non-marine Saline and Alkaline > Saline ... | reverse complement strand
GCTTCCTGATACTGCGATTCTGATAGAGAGCACGGCGAATGGGGTTGGTGGCGAGTTCCACGAACGGTGGGAGGCGGCAGTCAAACGGTGGAACGATACGAATGGTTCGCTTGACGGGTTTGTGCCGTTGTTCCTGTCGTGGCTCGAAGACCCGGACAATACGAAGGTTGTCCCGAAGGACTACCAATGGGGCGAGTTCACGGAGGAAGAGGGGTATCTTCGGGCGTATCACAACGCGCGGCCAGACCAGTTGTATTGGCGGCGTTGGAAACTGCACAACGACTTCAACGGCGACGTGGACATGCTGAAACAGGAATACCCGTCCTGTGTTTCCGGTCAAACGCGAGTGTCTACGCATTTGGGTCTGTTGAAAATCGAAGATGCGTTTGCATATCGATGTCTGGACATCCCGGTTTTCTATAAGGGAGAACAACAGACTTACCGGGTCACTACGAAACTGGGATACTCCGTTGTGGCCACTGACGACCATCCGATTGCGATGACAGACGGAGAATTATTCCCGAACCAAGAGTTTGTTCGCGTCAAGGATATCAAGATTGGGAAGACGACAATCAAACTGAGTCCGCCAGCCGTATGCGAGACAGGTGAGTACCAGACCATCTCTTGGAATGATATGCCATGCACGACCACGAGAGTTACGATAGACAAGGACATGGCCCGGTTCTTGGGTTACTTCATGGGAGACGGATGTTTCTACAAGAACTCCATCGAAGTGGCCTGTTGTGGTGATCTTGACGTGCGAGCAGATGTGATATTGCTTCTAACGAAACTGGGTGGAACCGTCCCGTCAGAACGCGAGGGCGGAAAGAAGACTGGCAATGCCTATGCTATCCGGGCAACGTCAGTACGGTGGCGTGAATTACTTGACCGATTGGGTTGTTTGCGGCGACGGGAATCTGATGGAACAAGGAAAAGAAAAGTCTGTGTTCCAGAGATCATTTGGCAAAGTGACAAGTCCATAATCAGAGAGTTTTTGCGGTCACTTTTTGAATCTGACGGGTTCAACGATTATGGACATCCGCGTGTCATGTTCTTTGCAAAAGACGATGAGTTCGCTCGTGACGTGCAACTTCTTTTGCTGGCATTTGGAATCACTTGCCGCCGCAATCACGTTGAGAAAAAAGCGGGAGACGGGCATTTATATACGGGTAATGAACTCGCCCTGCGAACGTCTGAGGCGATACGTTTCAATGAACGTATCGGATTTATTTCCGCCAGAAAGACAGGACGCATTTCGACGTGGAAACCGAAATCGAATAAAGGCCGAACTCGCCAACCCATTGTCATGGAAGACGTGGTGACTTCGGTTGAACCATGTGGGGTTGAACCTGTTTATGACATGACCGTTGAGCCGGAACACGTTTTCTCTGCGAATGGGATTCTCGTTCACAACTGCCCGGAGGAAGCGTTCCTGCACAGCGGGCGGCGGGCGATTCCGGCGGTCATTACGCGGTATCATCGGAGTCTGGTCAGCGAGCCGAGGCGATGCCGGTTGTATTGGGATTCGTCGGCGTCGCGTGGCGTTAGGGCGGAGTTCGGGGAGTTCGCCAACAACTGCTGGCTTGTCTGGCACGAACCGCGTGAGGGCAGGGACTACGTGGAAGGTGGCGACTTGGGGACTGGTCAACTGTCGTCGCCGTCGAACCGGCGGAGCGAACCGGACAGCAATGCAGCCGTCGTCATCGACCGGCACGAGCTTGAGATTGTCGCCGCACGGATTGACCAGGACTATCCCGACGTGTTCGGCGAGGAGATGGTGAAGGCGGCCTGGTGGTACAACGAGGCGTGGGCAAGCCCCGAAATCAACGAGGCGGGATACGCGGCGTTGGCCGCGTTCCGGCGGCTCGGATACAACCGGACATTCCAACGGCAGGTGTTCGAGGATTATCTGAAGGTCGAGGACGCCGAACGGCTCGGATGGAAGACGGGGACTGGCAACCGCGACCAGATGATTGACGATTTCATCGCCGGATGCCGTCCGAATTGGCAACCGTATCACGGTGCGGGCGAGGCGGATTTCGAGGGCAAGCTGCGGGTCTATTGGGACGAGTTTGTGCGGCAAGAAGAAACATTCGAGATAGACAAGCGGGGCAAGCGGCAGCACCGGGACAGTTGTTTTGACGACGCCTTGTTCGCGGCGTTCATCGCGTGGCAGATTCACTTGCGGATGCCGCGAACGAATGACGCGGGTAGTCCGGCCTTCATAACGGTTCCGCATACGGCGAAGGACTTGTGCAGTCCGAACGCGATAGACGTGGGTGCAGACGTGTGGGGTGCGCCGGCTGGCCGGATATTGGAGACGGTCTGATGAAAGAGATGCTTGTCGGGTTCGCGCTTGTGCTTGTCGGGATGGCGATTGGCTGCGGACTTTCGTATGTGGCGCTGCGAATCGGTATCCGAATCGGGTGGGACGCCTCGAACCAGGACGAACCGCTCAAGAAGGCAAGTCCGCCACTTGCGATAACGGACACGGAGTAACAGATGGCCGACCGGACTGAGAAACGCGACGACCTGAATCGCCGTATCAACGAGATGGTGGCCCTGTCGGACGCCGACTACGAGCAGTGGCAGGGACTCTACCGTGACGGCAGGAACTACATCTGGAACAACCAGCTTGCGAACATTCCGGCGAAGCAGGGCTGGCCGCGCGTGAGTGCGAACTACTTATTCCCCGCCGCAATGCAGGAGTTGGCCGTCATCGCGCAACGCAGGCCGAAGATGCAGGCAAAACCGCACGAGCGGGGCGACAAGGAAAGCGTCGTGCCCTGGGCTGAAATCCTGCAATGGCATTTCGACAAGGGCTTGAACATGCCCCATCTGTTGCAGCGGTGTTCGCTCGACGGCAAGAGTGCCGGACATTATGCGGCTAAGGTGTATTGGGAATCGCGCGGGAACTGGTCGAACGAGGAGCGGCGGTGGCTCGGCAACGTGCGGGCCGACACAATCACGCCGAAACATCTGGTCATTGACCCGTATGCCCCCGTGTGGAACGAGGCGGAATACATTGGCATCAAGCGGCGGGTGCGGGTGGAGTACGCGAAGGCACGGTGGCCGAAATACAAGGACGAAATCGACAAGGCGGCTACCGAGGAGGCAGACGAGGAAGCGACGACAAAGACCGACGAACTCTATATTTCTGAGGCTGTCGCTCCGATCACACAGGACGGTGCGAGTGTGCGGGGCGAGAGTGGTGGAAGGGCGGTGCCAGTTATCGAAGGGCGGCTCGCCAATCTGCTTGAGAGTCCCGGCCTCGGACTCACCACCGCCAGTCAAGCAGTGGCGGGCCGCTCACAGGCCGAGACGGAGAAACCGCGATATGTCACCATCCTTGAGTTGTGGTTCAACGACCCGGACGAGGAGAAGATAACTGAGACGCGGGATATGCCCATCGAAGACCTTATGCAGAACGGCGGGGTCACACAGACGCAACGACCGGGGCCGATGGGCGAGATGGTGACGATGCACACACTTCCGGACGGCCAGCCGCTCCAACAGGGGGCGAACTGGCCCACACTTGAGGAATCGTACACCCGGCCCAAGTACCCGTTTGGCCGGTTCATTCAACGGGTTGGCAAGGACACCATCATCCGTGACGAACCGTGGGCGTTGCGGTACTGGCCCATCGTTGTCGGGCAAAATATCGAACTGCCGAATACGTGGCACGGCTGCAATGGCGTGGAGATGGGGCGTGGCTTGCAGGATTGGGTGAACGTGACGCTGATGCACATGGCGATGTACGTAATGTATTTCGGCGATCCGAAAGTGGTGTGTGAGCAGGACGTTCTTGTGGCCGACCCAAGCGGCAAGAATCCGCATGGTGCCATTGCCTCACGCGCCGGAGCAGTCCACCAGGTCGGCAAGAACAAACTTGACAAAATCAAGTGGGTTGACCCGCCGAGTATGAGCAACGGCGTACCGCAGTTCTACTCGGTTGTGACACAAGAGCTCCAAGAACAGACGGGCGTACACGAGGTCATGCGCGGGGCGTCCGAATCGAAGCGGCAGACGGCATACGAGCTTTCGCGGCTTGAGGAAAACAGCCGGATGCGCGTTTCCTTGCAGGCGCAGTTGCTCGACCGATTCACCATTGAGGTCATGTACCGGGTCGTCGAAATCATCCAGCACTACATGGAGCCGGGCCAGTCGGTCAGGATAATCGGCGAAGGTCAGGAACAGGGGATGATTCCGCTCAGTCAGGCGATGATCGACGCGCGGTTCGACATCGACCTTGACGTTGGCCGGGCGTTGCCGCACGACGACGAACGCGAACAGATGCGGGCAAAGGAACTGTTTGAGGCGGTCGGCATGCCCGTCATCGACAAGTTGTTGACGGCCTACGACGTGAAGGACAAGGATGAGGTGATGTTGAAGATAGACGCTGCGGCCTTCATGGAGCAGGTCAGTGCGGCGATGCAGAAGGGGCCGGCGGGGTTGCCGGAGTTGCAGGCGATCTTGCAGAACTTCGTGCAGAACGCGGCGCAGCAGGTTCAGGCGGAGCAGGCGAACAAGGACGCGGTGAAAGAGGAACAGACGGCGAAAAACGAAGGGGAGAAGAAACAAGGAGGCCAAGAATGAGGTTCAGAAAGAAACCGGTGATTATCGAGGCGATTCAATGGACAGGAAGCAATTTTGAGGAGATAAAAGCATTTTATCCTGATGCCTATTTTACTCATCCAGAAGCATCACGCGACGGCACTCGATGTGTATACATACGTACATTGGAAGGAGACATGTGGGCGGCGGTGAATGATTGGATTATCAAGGGCATCAAGGGGGAGTTCCATCCCTGCAAACCAGACATATTCCAACAAACCTATGAAACCGTCCTAGAAGGGGAGAAGAAAGGAGAGGCGAAGTGAAGAAGGTGTTGGCGGCTACGATTTTGGCGTTACTGATGTTGGCGTTGGGTTGCCACGCGCTGACGTTCGGCCTATGGCCGGGAAAGGAGGCCGCTCAGACACCCGCAGGGGTGCAGCAACCTAGCCCCACCGGGGACGCTTGGGCTAGACTGGCCCTGGTAGGGGTAGCTTTCGGTCTGGCGATATGTCTGGCCCAATGGAAGTTCCCGCCGCTAGTTACGCCGTTGGCTGCGGTCATGTCGGGTTTGGGCATCATCATCGCGGTTCAGGCGTTGTGGCAGACGATTCTTGTGGGTGTCCTGATCGTGGCAATCTTGGCGGCTTTGGCGTTTGTGATTTGGGTCTTCGTCCTCAAGAAGACTGTCGCGCAGGCGCAAGCGGTATTGGCGACGGTTGTGGACGGCGTGGAGAACGCCAAGAACCCGATGGTTAAGTCGGAAATCAAGACGATTGCCGAGGAACGGGGTACGGCGGCACCCCTCAATGCCGTGTTGGACGAACGTGGTTATCTGGGGCAGTCGGCCCCGCAAGTCACGTCGCCGGTACTAACAAAGGAGGTAGTGACCAATGCGTAAGATCGAGGCCGTGATTTTCCCGAACCGGAACTTCTCCGTCGTGGTGGGGCGGGAGTTCATGAACACAGCGTACACTTGGCAGTGGGGCACGCTTGAGAAACACGCCCCGAACATGGCGACACAGAACGCGAGGGTGGCGGAAATCACCGTTGATCCGATGGAAGGGGTCAAGATTTTGTTCGAGAACGGCTTGCGGCCACCACTCGACATTATCGGCGAGCCTTGCCTTGTCATTTACGGTGAGAACGAGGAACCGAAGGAGGAACCAAGTGCCGTGGAAGTCGGGTAGTGAGTTCGCCAAGAAGCACTGGAAGAAAGGCGGCAAGAAGGCGGGCAAGGCCCGCAGGATTGCCGAGGCGATCATCGCATCAGATGGCGACGAAGGCATTGCGATAGCGACGGGCATCGCGCGAGCGAAAGGACAGAAGCGTAAGAAACGCGGTGGACGGATCGCGGGTAACCCCGCACGCGCCGCCGCAAAACGTAAGTAGGCCCTGAAAGCCAATAAGCTACGGCTGACAGGAAACAAGGGCCGAGTTTGGGACGCCGGACACAGTGCCGAGCTGTCCTAGAAGGAGTGGGAAGATGGCAGAGCAGAAGACAGGCAACGAAGTGCCGGACACGGAGGCAGCCGGGCTTGCGAAGACTGAACCGTCGGGCACTCTAGTCGGGTTCGGGGCAGACGACTACGCGGACGCTCTTGCCGATTTGGGCAAGAATCCGCCAGCCGCACCTGACCCTGACGATGAACTGCCGGACGGCCAGGAAGCCGCAGCGGGAACAGGTATGCCAGCAGCGCCGGGCAGTCCACCGACTGAACCAGCGCTAGCACCGGCGGTTGAACCTGCAAAGGTTGAACCGGCGGCAGCGGCATCCGAACCACCGACACCGCCAGCGGAGACCACTCCTCCGCCAGAGCCGGAAAAGAAGCCTGCGGAGAAACCGTTTTGGGATCCCGAACGCCAGAAGCGCGACCAGCAGATTGCGAACCTCAAAAAGGAACGTGATTCGCTCAAGCGCGAATTGACGCAACGCGAGGAAGGCGGGGGCCGCGAGGTTCAGGAGATTGCAGACGAACTCGCGGAACTTGCTGCGAATCCGCTGGACGAACTCACGACAGAGGAAGAACAGCGGGGACGAACGCAGAAGTTGAACCAACTTACCGCCGAACTCGCCGCGTCTCAGGTTCGGGAGAAGCAATCGGTGGCCGACAATGAGGAGTTGGACACCGTTCTCGACACGGTATGTGGAGACCCGGATGTCGGGGCCAAGTACCGCAACGAGATAATTGCGGGTTTGAACAAGGAGGTCGAGAAGCTGGGGTTCGGCCCCGGCAACTGGCCTTCAAGTGAACACGCCCGCGAGATTGCGTATCGCATCGGCCTCAAACTGGCTTTGGCAGAGAAGGCCAAAGCTCCACCGCCGCCGCCGCCGAAAGTTGCGGCCCCGACGCTCGATAAGACGACGGGCGGGCAGGCTCCGCCGAAACCAACGGCGAAGTCCGGGCGGACACAACAGTTCTCCACATACGACGAAGCCCTGGCGTACATGGCGAAGCATGGAGAACTCGGCCCACCTACGTAGACCCGCCCTGAACAGTCAGGGTAGGTCATGAAAAGGAGACATAGATATGGCAGGCGCGGGATTTCCTACCCTGACAAATCTGAACCTCGAATACACCACTCGGAACTTGTGGAAGCACACTATCCGAGACCAGGTGTTGATGCAGAACCCCCTGCTCGCCAAGTTGTTCCTCGCCAAGAAGATCAACTGGCAGGGCGGGAAGTCGATTACGCAACCGATGGCGGTTGCGGACATGAAGTCGCTCGTTCAGAATTACAGCATGGGGACGCCCCTCACGGCTGGCCGGAAGACGCTCCTGTCGAACGTCTACTTCGGCTGGAAGTGGAAGACACTCCCGGTTGTAATTACGGCAGAGGAACTGTTGCAGAACGCGGGCGGTTCGGAGACGGCTCCGGCCGATTACGCGGTGTTCCTCAACAAGGTTGCGCAGCGGTCGATTCGTGAAGACCTGCGGGACGACGCTTACGGCGCTGTCGAGATCGGCGCGGACACCACGGAACGGTTCCAGTCGATTCGGCAGGCACTCGACCACGACGCGACCTACGGCCACCTGACTCGTGCTACTACGGTAACGAACAAGTGGTGGCAGAGTGCCTCGATTGACGAGGCATACACCGACCAGGATACGGCAGTCGCGTGCAGCATCGACCATTTCGACAAGTCGATGGACGCGATTCACCGTTACGAGACGGACGAGCCGAGGAATCTCCTGCTCGTAGTCGGCGAGTCCCTCTACCGCTCGTTGCGGTCGTGGTGCAGGGCCAAGAGCATTCACACGAATCCTGGCCCGCTGACCAAGTTCTTCTTCCAGTCGTTCATGCTCGACGGCGTGGAAGTGGTGGCTGACCCGGTTCTTCGGAACAGTCAGATCACCGACGCGCATCTCTGGTGGTTCTTGCTTGACGTGAACACATGGGAGCTTCGAGTCCACCCGAAGCGGTCTTTCCTGTTCACCGGGTTCACTGATCAGACCCAGTTCACGAACGGTGCTGACGAACTGTTGGCCCGTATCTTCCTGTTGGGCAACCTGGTCTGTTGGCAGCCCAATGCAAACCTGTGGCGTTCCAACGTTACGTCGTAACGGAGGAATCCACCTTTTAGGAGTGCATAAGCATGTCTGCTGACGCTGCGATTGATAGCGAGAGGATTCAACTACTTTCTGGCCGGTTTGGGCCTGCGAAAACGTCATCGTTCCCGCAGGACTACCATGACCTTGCCAATGCGCCGAGCCACAACGTGGCGACGGAGACTGGGGCGCGGGTCGGCGACGTAATCGCCATCTACAACAGTGGGACGACCGGCATCGTGGGCTGGTCGGAGTTCGTGTACCTCAAGTTTGAGGGGACAGGAGCGCCGACATGTGCTGCGAAACAGGTGTGCGTGCAGGATGCGGCAGGAGCGCCGTACACCTATACCAATGACCCTGACAGTGCCCTTTACAAGACGGGCGATCCCAGGGCAGTTGTCGCCATCAGTGCCATGACCGACGCTTACTACGGGTGGTTCTGGTCTGGTGGGGTGTGTCCTGAATGGCTCGTGAGCGGGCTGGGCGGCACCTACGTCACGAACGGTGACGTGATTGCCGGGCCGATTATTGCCGCCGATCCGACAACGGCAGATCAGATCGGTTTCGGCCCTGTGGCTGGCGATACTCAGGCGTTCATCGGGTTTGCCGAGGCGACTGACGCCTAGTAACAACGCGGAACGGTGCCCGGTTCGCCGGGCACCTTCCCCTAACTTGGAGAGGAAAACATGGCCGATAGTACCATTGACAGCGAAAGGCTGTGGTTGATACCTGGCCGATTCGGGTCTGCCAGAACGATGTCGTTACCGGAAGACCATAACACCCTCGCCAGTTCGCCCACCCACAACGTTGTTGCGCCAGTTGAAGCGCGAATCGGCGACGTGATTGGCGTCTACAACACTGGCGCGACCGGCATCAAGGGCTACTCGGAGTTCGTGTACGGCAGGATGTCAGCCGACATAACGGCGGCTGCCAAACAGGTCTGTTGCCAGGAGGCGGTGGGCGTCCCATTCACCTTCAGCAACGCGAAGGCGTCCGTACTCGATTCGTCGGGCGATCCGAGAGCGGTCATTACCATCAGCGCGATGACTGATGACTACTACGGGTGGTTCTGGTGCGGCGGGGTCTGCCCGGAGTTCATGGTGAGTGGCATGGGCGGCACGTATGCGACGGACGGAAATGTCGAGATCGGGCCAATCGCAAGTGTCGGGTTGTCCGGTACGGGCATTGGACTTGGCCCGGTGAGTGGCGATACGGTCGCGTTCTGCGGGTTCGCAGAAGCGGCGGACTAACCGGAGCCTGCTGGCTCCCTGACTTGGAGAGATGACATGGCTACGGTTGAAGTGTCGAAAGGGAACGGGGCTGGCCTCGTGTTCATTCATGGCACAAGTGTGCTGGCGAGTGGCACGGTGACAATCGAGTCCGGCCTGACGAGAGTGCTGTGGGCAAACGCGATCTTTACAACGGTCGTGGCGGCCACCGTGCCCATCAGTGTTGCCGTAACCGGCGGATCGTGTGTGTTCACGTCCGGCGCATCGAGTACGGATACGCTGCTCTACGAGATCGTCGGACTCGTGTAAGAAAAGGAGGGTGAGCGATGCTTGCACTCTCCGCAGGTGCTCTTTGCGATGCCGTAGAGTCGGTCAGCGGTGTAACAACAGCCGCACACGCGCTTGGGTTTGTGAACTCAGGGTACGCGAAGTTCCTTGAGGGGATAGACCCGCGTGACAACGAGCGGCATATCTGGAGTTTCCTTCAGCCGCTTGCTACGTTGGCGTTAGCGTACCAGACGACGGGCACGGCTACGGGTGTGTATTCGGCGGCGACGGAGATAACGACCGTCACGGCCACAACGGACGTGTTTCAGCCGACGAATATCGGCGACACGATGACGGTTGCCGATACCGGCGACCTGACGATTGCGGATTACACGTCGTCAAAGGTCGTCACCGTGAGCGGCAGTCACGCCTTCACGGGCAAGGCGATCACGATTCCACACGGCGGATTGTACGACCTACCGAGCGATTTCGGCGGGATGATCGACCGGCCATACTACGCCTACTCGACAACGGCGACGCGGTGCGAATTGCACGAGTCGTCGGCAGAGCAACTTCTGCGGATGTACGAGAACGATACGCCCGTGGCGACGGCCTACTATTGGGCGGCTGTTCCGGCGGCGTTTGTCGCCGCAACGGGTCAACGTTGGCAGATGATGTTCTATCCGCGATTCGACGAGGCACGGTTCACGCGGTATCGGTATCTGGTCATTCCGGCGGCGTTGACCGATTCGTCAAGTGTCTACACGCTTGGCGGGGCGGTTCACTGTTACACGATCAAGACGCTGGCGTTGAGCGAGTACGAGCTGTCCACGGGCCAGCCGGGCATCTACACGGCAGACGCGAAGACCCACATGATTACGAGTATCGACCACGACCGGAAGATGACGGAGACGGTCGGTGCGGTGTCAATCGGGCACGGCGGGCCGGAGCCTATGGGGTAAGACATGGCGTTAGGTGACTATGTAACCGAAGTGCCGGGTGGTACGCGGAAACGCGACGACCAGACGCTTGAAATCGGCGAAGTGTCGTGGCACACACGAATTGTGACAATGCCGGAGGGGAAGGTCGAGACGGAAATGGCCGATGCGCTGGTGCTTGGGGCGGTGATACCGCAGAGGTGGTGGCTTGACGGTACGGCGAGTCCAGGCGTCAGTCCAGGTGCGCCGTTACTGACGACCCGGCGGCGCAACACGGAGGCGGCGAAGCCGACGTTTGTGTTGCGATACCTTGAAATCAAGGGGGGAACGGTAACGAACAGTTACATGGAGACGGCCCGGCATCCGACCGAAAAGCCATTTCGGACGTTCTACACGATTTGGGGTGTGGCGGCGGCGGTCGGCAGTACGGGCATCCCGGCGCGTGACGATAAGCTGGACGGGGCATCGGGTGTTACTGTGGCTCGATGTCTCGACGTGGTGAAGGACACGGAACGGTATCCAGGCCGTGTTCTTGTGAGGTCAACCTGGGCAGCAGTGAGGGCTTACGCATGAGTACAGAAATGGCGGTCAAGGACATATCGCAGTTTGAGTTGACGGAGAAGCGGACGAGCAAGACGCCGCTCAAAGTGGCGGTCAAGGACGCACGGTTGGGGAATCCTATTATTACGGTCGGGAAGCAGTGGCAACAGTTCTACGCCGTGCCGTTCGAGCACGTGGTTCTGATTCCGGCGGAGGGTGATTATGTACCAGGATTCGGCAAGAGTCCCGACCCGCAGGCCGACCTGTTCACGCCGCGAGTCAAGAACGTGGT
>Ga0268281_1001840_pt1 | contig 11466 bp, 9 predicted proteins | sample saktaG_10_FD_190134 | JGI IMG/M metagenome (GOLD analysis project Ga0268281, IMG submission 190134) | Saline water microbial communities from Sakinaw Lake, British Columbia, Canada - sak_2011_5_24_50m | ecosystem: Environmental > Aquatic > Non-marine Saline and Alkaline > Saline ... | reverse complement strand
TCATCAGCAAGCTACAGGACAACAACTGCAATTGCACAAGTAGTAATAGGCAACATAAGCTCAGCTAATTACAAGAGATATTTAGGATTCTTCCATGCTCTTGGGGAAGTTAATGCTGCCCCGGCAATAGCTGATGTTAATATAATTCCTTCAAGCCCGTCAGCTAATGACCTGCTTGACTGCGGCTTTAATGTTACAGATGCAGATAATGATAATGTTGTGGCTAATGTAACATGGTACAGGAACAATACCTTATGGACCAGTGATGATGAAAACAACATAACAGTAACACTAAACACCTGGACTAACACAACCCCAGCAGGAGATATAGAGAGTGCTGATACAGAAAAGGGAGAGAGCTGGATATGCTCTGTGAATGCCTATGATAATACAATATGGAGCGGCTGGACAAACAGCACCAGTGCAACTATCGGAAACACAGCGCCGGAAATAAACCTTACAAAACCAGAAAACGGAAATACAACAGTTCATGATAAGACTCCGGCATTTGAGTGGAATGCAGCTGATGCAGATAATGATACATTAAATTATACTATTTACATTTATAATTCCTCAGATCTTTCATATCTTGTTATAACAGCCAACACATCAGTGATGAACTACACGCCAGCAGCAGAGCTAGAGCTGGATATTCCATATTACTGGAAGGTTATGGTATATGACCAGACAACATATGTTAACAGCAGTGTCTGGAACTTTACAATAGAATCATACAAGGCAATAACCTTGGTTGATGACACATCAAGCTTTGGGACAATGAGCCTTGGAGAGGTAAATGACACAACAAATAACAATCCAGCACCATTAAGAATAAGGAATGACGGCAATCTATTTGTTAACATAACTTTAAATGCAACTGCACTATGGTCAAGCAGTTCTGCATCACTTGGAACAAGCTACTACCAGTTCAGGGCAGATAATGTTACAGCTGAAATAGGGGCATTCAGCTGGTCTAGCTCAACAACAAGCTGGGCAAATATGCAGTCAAGCCAGACATCAATTATAAAAGAGCTAAACTATAACAATTCAATAGATGAAGCAGAGATAGAGCTAAGAGTAGAAGTGCCATTAGACGAACCTTCTGACTCAAAAACATCAACAATCACTGTTGAGACACAGTGAAACCAAAACATTTAAATAATACAATAATCATATAAAACTGTACTATGAAAGAAATAATCAAAACAATCTTAACTGAATGGAAAGAAAAAAACCTGCCAGAAATCTATGAAAGGGAAATAAACCTATTTGATTACTCTAAACTAACTGTTCCAAAAATCATAGTAATAACCGGATTCAGAAGGGTTGGAAAAACTTATATTGCATTACATCTGATAAAAAGGCTGTTAAAAGAAAAAACAAGAGAAAACATTATTTACCTTAATTTTGAGGATGAAAGGATTCCAGCAAAAACAGAATTTCTGACTCAGATTATTCCAACAGCAAAGCAGATATCTAAGGAAAAAATTGATTTCTTGTTTCTAGATGAGATACAAATTATTCCTAACTGGAGCAAATGGCTAAGAAGAATATATGATAATAATGATATAAAAATCTTTGTTTCTGGATCAAGTTCAAAAATGTCCAGCAATGAAATTCCAACAGAATTAAGAGGGAGATTTCTTGAAGTTAAGGTATTTCCCCTCTCATTTAAGGAATTTTTAAGATTTAAGGGCATAAAATTTGATATTAACACAGTAAGATACTCGGAAAACAGGAAAGCCGAATTATTAAATATCCTGAATGAATATATTGAATATGGCTCACTGCCGGAGATAGTCTTATCAGAAGATGGAAAAAAAGAAGAGATAGCTATTTCCTATTACCAAACAGTTGTAAGAAGGGATATAATAGAGAGGCACAATATAAAAAATGAAGAAGCATTGAAAGCATTGCTGAGATTAATGCTTAATTCAACAAAATATTCAGTAAGCAAGCTATACAATAACTTAAAAAGCCTGAATTATGGAATTGGCAAGACCACTCTCCAGCATTACTTGGGTTATATTGAAAATTCTTACTTCATGTTCACTGTTCCAATTTTCTCATACAAAATCAAGGACCAGATGCAGTATGCAAGAAAAAATTATTTTATAGATAATGTTTTTTTGACTAAGATTTCAACTAAATTTTCCAAGAATTATGGCAGGCTTTATGAGAATATTGTTGCTATTGAGCTTAAAAGAAGAAATAAGGATATATATTATTGGGAAAGTTCACTTCACGAAGAAGTTGATTTTGTTGTAAAAGAAGGCAACAGTGTTAAGCAGCTTATTCAGGTATGCTATAATCTCAGCGACTTTGAAACAAAAAAAAGAGAAATAAGAGCACTGCTTAAAGCAAGCAAAGAATTAAAATGCAGAAACCTTCTTATCATAACAGAAGATTACGAAAAAGAAGAAACAGTAGAATGGTTTGGTACAAAAGGGAAAATTAAGATGATTCCAATATGGAAATGGCTGCTTTGTTAGTCTTCCGAAAATAGAAAATGAAAAACATATTAAAAAAAATAATTCTAACCATAATACTTCTCATACTAGTAAAAAATGCAGCAGCATTAGGCATTGGTCCGGCTTATAAAAACATTAACTTTAGACCAGGGCTTAACCAGATAATAGCCCTTAATTTATACAACACAGATAATCAGGAATCAACATTAACAATAAGCTCTAGTGGAGACTTAACTGACTACATTAAGATAAAGAACAAATCCATCACACTGGCACAAAATGATTCTTTTAAAACAGTTTACTATGAAATTAATCTTCCAAAAATACTAAAGCCAGGAACCTATGAAGAAATTATAAAAGCAGCAGAAGCTCCAAAAAGTTTAACTAAAAGCGGGACAATAACAAGCTCTTTATCAGTAACACATAAGCTGACACTTAATGTTCCCCCCCATGGAAAATATGTGGATGCATCACTTGACATAAACAATACTAATTTTATAATTTCTCTAGAAAACATTGGTGAAAAAAATATATCTGATGCAAATGCAGAAATAATAATTTATGAAAACAAGGAAAAAATTTTCAATATAACAGCCAAAACCCTTGCTCTTGAGCCAGAAGAAAAAAGAGAGATAAAAACAGCATGGAATACCAAAAAAATCGGAGAATATAACGCAGTTGTTATAATAAGCTATGATGAATTCAAAACAAAAATAGAAAGGGATTTCAACATTGGAGAAATAAAAATAAGCATAGAAAAAATAGAGGTCAACAACTTTAAGCTTGATGAAATAGCAAAACTTGATATTTACCTTGAGAGCAACTGGAATAAAATAATCAAAGATGTTTATGCTGATGTAATTATAAATAAAAATACCATAAGAACAGAGTCAGTTGATATTAACCCAGGAGAAACAAAAGTAATCCCTGCTTACTGGGATACTAAAAATCTTAATAAAGGAACATATGATGCAAATGTAGTTGTTCATTATGAAAATAAAATATTTGAGAAATCATTTGAGATTTTGGTGTCTGAGAATAATGTAGAAGTTAAACCTGCCTTTAATACTAAATACCTCCTGGTCTCATTATTAATTGTTTTGATTATAATTTCTGCTTTATTCTATCAAAAGAAAATAAAGAAGAATGGTTAATATATAGTATCTAAACTAAACATAAAGATTTAAATATAATCCTTATTTTTTTAGATAAATGGCTGATTTTAACAGAATTTCAAAAAAATGGAGAAAACTTTGGGAAGAGAAGAATATTTTTAGTGTATCTGAAGACCCAAAAAAGAAGAAGTTCTACTGCCTTGAGATGTATCCGTATCCCTCTGAAAAGCTGCATGTCGGACATCTAAGAAACTATTCCATTGGTGATGCTCTTGCAAGATTCAAGAGGATGAATGGCTTTAATGTGCTTTACCCAATGGGTTATGATGCATTTGGGCTTCCTGCTGAAAATGCTGCAATAAAAAATAAGGTTGACCCTGAGAAATGGACTTTAGACAATATAAAGGCAATAAGTGAGCAGCAAAAAGCAATGGGGATGAGCTATGATTGGGATAGAAAAATACAAAGCTGTACCCCCGATTATTATAAATGGAACCAGTGGATATTCCTTAAATTTCTTGAGAAAGGCCTTGCATACAGAAAAAAGTCAGCTGTAAACTGGTGCCATGGCTGCAATACTGTATTGGCTAATGAGCAGGTTGAGCAGGGAAAATGCTGGAGATGCAAGTCAGTTGTTGAGCAAAAGGATTTAGAGCAATGGTACTTTAAAATAACAAAGTATGCTGATGAGCTTCTGAATGATATTGATACACTGGAAAACTGGCCTGAGCGAGTAAAAACAATGCAGCGAAACTGGATAGGCAGAAGTGAAGGTGTTGAAATTGATTTTAAAATAAAAGATTCTGATGAAAAAATAAGCACCTTTACCACAAGGGCTGATACTGTTTATGGCATAACTTATATGGTTATTGCTCCTGAGTATCCTCTTGTAAAAAAGCTTGTGAAAGGAACAGAATATGAGAAAAAGATAAACCAGTTTATTGAAGAAGTAAAGAAAGAGGAAATATCTGAAAGAATAGATGAAACAAAGGATAAGAAAGGAATGTTCATTGGAAAATATTTCATAAATCCATTTACTAATGAGGAATGCCCCCTGTACATAGCCGACTATGCTTTGATGGATTATGGCACAGGTGCTGTAATGGGGGTTCCAACCCACGATCAAAGAGATTTTGAGTTTGCAAAGAAATATAATCTTCCATTAAAGGTTGTTATAACACCAAAAGACAGAAAATTAAAAGAAGGTGAAATGACAGAGGCTTATATTGATGGAGGAATACTTGTTAATTCAGGAGAATTTAATGGCCTTAATAACATTAAGGCAATAGAAAAGATTTCAAATTTCATTGAAAAAAAGGGCTTTGGAAAAAAAGCAATCAATTATAAAATTCGTGACTGGCTTATCTCAAGGCAGCGTTACTGGGGAACACCGATACCTGTGGTTTATTGTGATAAATGCGGAATAATTCCTGTTTCTGAAAAAGATTTGCCCATTCTGCTTCCAAAAGATGTAAAATTTTCTGGCACTGGAAATCCACTTGAAACTTCTTCAATCTTTGTTAAATGTAAATGCCCAAAATGCAAAGGAAAGGCAAAAAGGGAAACAGACACCATGGATACTTTTGTTGATTCTTCCTGGTATTTCTTAAGGTATTGCAGCCCTAAATTTGATAAAGCGCCATTTGACAAAAAAGCTGTTGAATACTGGATGCCTGTTGACCAGTACATTGGGGGAATAGAGCATGCAATACTTCATTTGCTTTATGCAAGATTTTTTACCAAAGCATTAAGAGATTTAGGCCTTTGCAACATTGATGAGCCATTCAAGCGTTTAATGACACAGGGAATGGTAATAAAAGATGGAGCTAAAATGTCAAAGAGCCTTGGCAATGTTGTTGATCCTGCAGGTATTATAAAAGATTATGGCCCAGACACTGCACGCTTGTTTATCTTATTTGCAGCACTTCCAGAAAAGGAGCTTGACTGGAATGACCAGGGTGTTAATGGGGCTTTCAAATTCCTCAACAGATTTTATTCATTGGTTGAAGATAATAAGGAAAAAACATCTTTGAATAAAATTGATTTTAAGCATATTAACAGCAAGGATAAATATATGCTGAGCATTATGCATCATTTGATTAAAGACGTGACTGAAAACATTGAGAGCTTTAAGTTCAGCATTGCAATAAGTGATATAATGCAGTTTGTAAGCAGGGTTGGAAAGTATGCCAATGAAAATCCAAACAAAGAAGTATTTAGTGAACTTATAAAAACATCAGTTCTTGTCATGAGCCCTTTTATTCCATTCATATGCGAAGAGCTTTGGGAGATGATTGGATTTAAAGAATTTGTCTCATTGGCTGAGTGGCCTAAATATAATAAAACCATGATTGATGAAAAAGCAGAAGGCTCAGAAGAAATGATTGATAATGTTAGAAAAGACATTGCTTATCTGCTTAATCTGATTAAAATAGAAAACCCAAAAAAACTGACTTTATTTATTTCAGAGAAATGGAAGTACAAGTTTTTCAAAGAGCTTAAGAAAGAGATTGAACAAACAAGGGATATTAAATCTATTATGAAAGCAATAATGCCTAAATTCAAGGAAAATAGCAAAGCTGTTTCAAAACTAATTCCATTAATAGTCAAAAATCTAGGCAGGATTCCAGCAGTTATTCTTGACCAGGACACAGAATTTAATGTATTGCAGAACTCAAAGAAACTGTTTGAAGATGAGTTTAAATCTGCTGTTGAAATAGTCAGGTCAGAGGATTCAAAAGAAGCTAAAGCAAAGAATGCAATGCCTGGCAAGCCGGCAATAATTGTCGAGTAACTGTTTTATAACATAAAAAAGATGTGATTTTATGCTTAATGTGCTAGTTGTTTATACTAAAAATGATAAAGCAATTGATATTGTGAAAAATTCTTTAAGAAAGAGGAATATAAAGTTTAAATGTATAGAAAGATCAGAGCTTAACAAAAGTGCCTTCAGGAACAAGAATCTTATAATAGCTGTTGGCGGTGATGGCACATTTCTTAGAACATCACACTTTATTAAAAGTGAGCTTTTATTTGGTGTTAATTCTAATCCTGACAGAAAAGAGGGCTTTTTTATGAGCTCTTGTAAAAACGATTTTGATAAAAAATTTGAGTTGTTTCTTAAAAACAAATTTTATGTTGAAAAATTGACAAGGCTTAAGAGCAAAATTAACAAGAAGGAAGTATGCCTTGCTTTAAATGAGGTCTTTATTGGAAATAAAGTTCCATACAAAACATCCAGTTATAAGATTTTTTTTAATAATAAAACTGAAGAGCAGAAAAGCAGTGGAATTATTGTTTCAACAGGCGCTGGCTCAAATGCATGGCTAAAGTCTGCAGGTGTCAAGCCTTTTTCTTCATCTAAAAAGTTTTATTTTATTGTAAGAGAGCCATACACTGGAAAACTAACAAAACCATTGCTTACAAAAGGATTTATTGGCCATAATAAAGTTCTTAAAATTAAATCAGGAATGGATAATGGCATTGCTGCTGTTGATTCCAACAAGGAATACAGATTTAAAAAAGGCTCTGTTATAGAAATAGCACTTTCTAAAAACCCATTAAATATTATCAGATTTAAATAAGCGGGAAGACATGCCTGAAAATGGATAAAAACCCTAATCATCAGCTACCCTGATTCTTCCTCAGACCCGCGACCCCACAAGCACCAGTCTTAAAGGTTAATGCTGCTTCATTCCTGATCTGACATATTTCCCTAAAAGACCAATCCTGCAGGACAGATCCTCAACGTCCGAACCAAGACCAATAATTAAGGCCAATACCTCTTCCCAGGCTTCAGCCCCACCATAAAGCCCGTTGATGGTAACAGGAGAGGGCTAACCCCCCGGCCTAGTCTTCCCAAAGGCCTGTAATATACTATGTTTTTTAAGTCTTTCGCTAAAAATTAAACTAAAGAATTATTTCTTCTCTTTCTGGTATTCAACATAAGAATAAACTACTAAATATAAAGCAACAAAAAGAATAGGAACAAGAATAAAATAAGTTGCATATTTCTGGAATAAGAATCCAACAAGAACAATTATCCCTATTATCTTAAACATCTTAGAGCCAAGCTTATGTGTTTTGTTCCAGACTTTTTCACTGCTCAATGTCCATGGTGTTTTTATGCCAATGAACCAGTTTCTTTTTGTGTTTTCAAGAAGAATCCCAATATAGAAAAACAAAAGCCCCATCAAAATTGGAAAAGCATGATTAGGGCTTATTTCAATTCCAAGGTTCCACAGGATTGTTTGAACATAAACTAAAAGCATGAATATGAAAAATATAATTATAAACCCATCATAATACTTTCTGAACCCTTCAATATTTTTCTTTAATGGATCTATTTTTGGAATAGCAATGAAAAGCAATGCAAGGCCTACAAACATAAAAGGCATTAAAAATACCCCCCAGAATCTTGGCATATAGTCATCAACCTTGCCTTGGGCGTTCCAGTGCGAGGCCATCTGTTCTGGCATGTTAGGGTAGAGATAAATACCAATAATAAAAGAAAAAATAACAGCTATTAGTATAAATAACTCAGTTTTTCTCATTGTTTTTATTCTGATTAAAGTAATTTATTTCCCAAACATCTTAGTCCCAGGCCTTATTGCTGCCAAAACAAAGATTATAGCATACCAATACCATGGTAACTCAATAAGCACTGGCCAGAAACTTGCTATCATTAGAATAAATGCAGCAACAGCTAGTTTTGTTGATGCAATATCTATCCAATCCATCTTTTTTACTTTTTTATTTGCCCATTTAAAACAACCCATTTAAATCACCTCTTTATATGCTTTTAATTTTAGAATTTATATAATTTGTGTTTGGAATTTGTTAAACCTTATATTGCATGATTTAATTGCAATATTAGGGCTGTGGTGCAATCCTCCAAATAAATATTGACATTCTGTCAATATTATAAGCAATCAATTTGCTTATTAGCTCTGCCTTTTTGTGTAACAAAGCTTCTCGACCTTACTACTGAACCATATTTCTTCTTAATAACAGAGAAAATAGTCTCTACTTTGCTTTCTTGGTGATAGATTTTTTCATCAAACTTTAATTTTGCACCACAGCCCTAAATTTATTTAATTTCTCAAAGAGTTCAAAAACCTTAAGGCACTGATCCCTTACATCTAAAGGTATATATTCTTTATTTAGGTCTTCTTTTGAGAACCACCCATAACTCTTCAACTCAGAATTTATTTTTAATTTTTCCGGATTTATTGCTTTGCAGATGTAATAAAGGCAGCAGTGGTCATGGTCTTTAACAGAATGAACATTGACATAAAAAGGAATTGCTAGATTTCTTTTTGTATTTCCTTCTATTGGAGCATTTGTATAGTTTAAGATTTCTACTTCAATGCCAATCTCTTCCTTTATTTCACGGAGAAGGGCATCATCTGGAGTTTCATCTTTTTCAATATGTCCTCCTACAGGAAGCCACAAATCAAGCTTTTTATGTTGGATTAGCAATACTCTGTTTTTATGGATTATATAGCCTGCAACAACTAAATCAACTTTCATAGAATTTTTAAAAACTTAGAAGAATATAAACATTTCGTAAAATAAAGTGGGGACGTAGGGATTCGAACCCCAATCAGCCGGTTTCTTCGAGTAATCATCGCCAAAAGGCTCATCGCTCCAGTTACTGGAGCCAGCTATAATGCCAGGTTATACGACGCCCCCATGCTTTAAAGGAATTATTGGCATTATTTAAATTTGTTGTTTTTTAAATTATTCCTCACTTAAAAATCTCTTAGGAATAAACCTTTTGGAATTATTGGCAATCAAATGCCAATATTTCCTGCATTATTGGCAATCCAATGCCAATACTTCCAATTTTATATTAGAAAAAAATCTTATCATTTATTCTTGTATTTGTTTTTTTTATAGTCTCTTTTGGAAGCTCTATCACATATTTTGCTTTTGCTTTTGGGGTGTAGAAAGTGAATGGCCTGAAGTTTTCTTTCAAGTCAACTACTTTCTTGTTTTTGTCAAGGAAGAGAACATCTATCGGAAAAATGACAAAGAACATATGCAAAGGCACTATTTTTTCCTTTTTGAAAATGAAAATAAGGTTCTTTGGATTCATTGAGAACATTAAGCCAATGGCCTTTGATATTGGGCTTTTAAAGTTATAATGCGTTTCAGCAATAAGTGTTTTTCTTGTTTTGTTTGTTATCATGCTATTAAATGCCTCTTTTTATGCTTAAATGCGCTCTAATATAAAAATATTTAGATGCTAACCAAACATTTATAAATACCATATATATTTTATATATATGAGTAAATTGGGCAAAAATAAAAAAAAGAGAAAAATAAAAATTAACCAAACATTTATAAATACCATATATATTTTATATATATGAGTAAATTGGACAAAAATAAAAAAAGTAAGATAAAAGTAAAAAAAGAGATTGTAATTAAATTTTGGTGTTCTGAAATTCTTGAAAGAAAAGCCTCCAAATTTGGCACTGGGGCTCATGTCATAATTCCTAAAGAACATGTTGGTAAAAAAATAAAGATTATTGTGGGAGAAGACGAAAATGAATAAAATGAAAAAGGGGTTTATATTCTTAGCAGTAATTTTGTTCCTTTTCATAGCTCCAAATATGGTTAGTTCAGCAAAGGTTGACTCACAAATATTTGAAAAACTTAATGATGAACAAGAAGTTTCTGTTATTGTGATGCTTAAAGACAGATCAATTTCCTTAAAAGGATTATCTACTTTAGGCAAACCAGATAAAACAATTCTTGAGCAGAAAAAGACAATGATTAAAGAGCAGCAGGATAAGGTCTTATTCTTATCAGGGCTTGTTCTTAAGAAAAAGGGTTCTCTTGAAAAAGAATCAAACTCAATGGATATAAAATCAGAAACGGAATATGATTTTGAGTTAAGGCACAAATATTCTATTGTAAATGGGTTCTCAGGCGAGGTTACAAGAAAAGGTCTCGAAAAACTAAAAAAAATCCCAGAGATAAAAGGAATTTACCTCAATAGAAAAGTTCATGTTTTTCTCAACCAGAGCATACCCCAAATAAACGCTGATAATGTCTGGAAATTAAAGCTTAACAATACTAACATAACAGGAAAAGATGAAACAATCTGCATTATAGACACAGGAATTGATTATAATCATTCTTCTTTAGGTGATGGTTGGGGTAATAAGGTTATTGGTGGGTATAGGTCCTTAGATGATAAAACAGATGTACAAGAATGTGCTTCAAATAATAGCGCATGTTTTGATGATAATAGTCATGGAACACACTGCGCAGGAATAGCTGCCTCAAATGATACTACTTATAGGGGTGTTGCTCCAGATGCAAAACTCATTGCAATTAAAGTTCTTGATAATACTGGCTCTGGTTGGAATTCTGATGTCATTGCTGGCATTGATTGGTGTGTTAATAATGCCTCACAATTTAATATTTCAATAATTAGTATGAGTTTGGGAATAACTGGGACTGCATATAATAACACATATTGTGATGATGATTATCCTTCATTTGCAAGTGCTATTGATTCAGCATTTGGAGCAGGAATATTAGTAGCAATTGCTTCAGGTAATTGTAAAGATGTAAGTTGTACAGCAGGAATATCTGTACCCTCATGTATTGAAAATGCAACACCTGTTGGAGCTGTAAATAATGGAGACATGATTGAATACCAAAGAGGGTATATCTTAAACCTACTTGCTCCAGGTATTAGTATAAATTCAACAATCCCCAACAATGATTGGGGTTTAAAAACAGGAACTTCAATGTCAACACCGCATGTAGCAGGGGCAGCTGCTTTGATAAAGCAGTTTGTAAGGCTTTATAATGGAACAGATATAACCCCACAGGAGATAGAGGATGTTTTTAATTCTACA
>Ga0268281_1001837_pt1 | contig 11479 bp, 9 predicted proteins | sample saktaG_10_FD_190134 | JGI IMG/M metagenome (GOLD analysis project Ga0268281, IMG submission 190134) | Saline water microbial communities from Sakinaw Lake, British Columbia, Canada - sak_2011_5_24_50m | ecosystem: Environmental > Aquatic > Non-marine Saline and Alkaline > Saline ... | reverse complement strand
AGCATCGCCGACCCCGTCCACTACGACCTGCTCTTCGAACGCTTCATGCACCCGCTGCGCAACGAGCCGCCCGACATAGACCTCGACATCGACCGGAGGCGGCGGGACGAGGTACGCGATTACATCTACAGTAAATACGGGGAGGGCAACGTCTCCTGCGTTGCCACCATCAATACCTACCTGGCGCGCGGCGCCATTCGCGACGTAGGCAAGGCGCTGCAGGTGCCGCAACCCGTTATCGAAGAGGCCTGCAAAGGCATACACTGGCTCTCCGCATCGCAACTGATGGAGCAGGCGGATACCCTGCCCGAGCTTAAGGACAGCACCGTTTATAAAAGGCCCGAACTAAAGGAGTTTTTCAGCCTGTGCGCCGCCGTCGACGGCTTCCCCAGGCACCTGTCGGTACACCTGGGCGGGCTGCTCATAGGGGAGGGGCGTCTCTCAGACCTGGTGCCGCTGGAGCCTTCCAGCGGCGGGGACATCATCAGCCAATATGACAAGGGCGACGTAGAGAGGCTGGGCCTGGTCAAGATGGACCTGCTTGCGCTGCCCACCATCACAGCCATCGAGCAGGCCGTGCGCAGCATCGGGGAAAACCGCGGACTGAAGATAGACATCGACAATATACCGCGCGACGACCCGGCGGTCTTTGCCATGCTGCGCGAGGGCAGGACCATAGGCGTCTTCCAGCTTGAATCGCCGGCGCAGAGGGAGATGGCGGGACGCCTGCTGCCCTGTACCTTCGACGACATCATCGTCTCGTTATCGCTGGTGCGCCCGGGCCCGCTCAAATCCAGCATGGACAAGGTATACCTGGCGCGCCGCCATGGCCGGGAGCCGGTGAGCCACCTGCATCCCTCCCTCGAAAGTGCACTGGGCGAGACGCTGGGAGTAATACTCTACCAGGAACAGGTGCTGCGCGTAGCACACGACCTGGCAGGACTGAGCTACGCCGAGGCCGACGGGTTCCGCCGCGCCATGACCCATGACCGCACACGCGAGGAAATGGAAAAGATGCGCCTATCCTTTATCAACAGCGCCATGCGCAAGGGGATCAAGCGCAGCGTAGCGGAGGAGGTCTTCGAGCAGCTTGCCGCCTTCGCCGCCTACGGTTTCTGCAAGGCGCACGCCGCAGCTTATGCGGTGCTCTCCTACCAGATGCTCTGGTTGAGATGCCATTACCCGGCCGAGTTCTTCGCCGCCATACTATCCAACCAGCCCATGGGCTACTACCCTCCTCGCGTGCTGGCCGCCGAGGCCAGGCGCTGCGGAGTAGCCGTCATGCCACCTGACGTGAATAAATCCTCCGACCTCTACACGGTAGAAGGCAACGCCATACGTGTCAGCCTTGGCCAGATGAAGGGCATCAGCGGCGAAGCGGTCCGCTCCATCATCGGCCAGAGGGACAGTGGCCGCTTCACCTCACTGCGCGATTTCGTCCTGCGCGTGGAAGCCGGCCAGTCCATGATGGAAAACCTGGTTAAGGTGGGAGCTCTGGATGCCTTCGGCGACCGCAGGGAGATGCTGGCGAAGATACCGGGCCTGCTGCAATACAAGCGCAGGACCGGTCCGACAATGTGTAACGCCGGGTTCACGGGCGGGTTTAAAAACCCGCCCCTACAGGGAAAAAAGGAAAACGTAGGGGCGGACCTTCATGTCCGTCCGAATACGCGGGCGGGTTTAAAAACCCGCCCCTGCAACGATACGCCCGTGAAAGAGTATCTTCTGGCCGAGCGCGAACTTCTCTCACTCGACCTCTCGGCCCACCCGCTGGATTTCTGCGATCTCGGCGAGGGCTTCACCCGCATCAGCGACCTGCCGTCCCTGGCCACCGGGCAGGCTGTGAAAATCGCCGGGTCGGTCATCCGCTACCAGGCCCCACCCACGCGCACCGGCAGGCGCGTGGTCTATATCATACTGGAGGACGGCAGCGGCGTGGCCGATGTCACAGTATTCAGCGATGTGCAGGAGAAGTGCGGCAGGCTGCTCTTCCGCTGCGCATGGATGGAGGTGCGCGGCAAGATCCAGCGCAGGGGTCCGCAATCGTTATCCATCATAGCCGATGAGATCAGGCCGCTGAAAACATGCCGGATTTAATCTATAAAAAAAGCAGGGGGCGCCTGAATCCAGGAGCCCCCTGCAGTTGGGAGGAGAACCGCAAACTTTAAATCATGCGGGCCACTATCACCACCGAACTGATGATCAGCACCCCGCATATCACCATGGACCAGAAGATGGCCTGTGCCTTCCAATCTGTTCTGACTGTTCCTACTATCGATTTCATTTCGCTCATTTCCCTCCTCCTGGTCTTATTACCCTGACGCGTTAATTTTATAATGCCTGCATCTCTAATACAATAGCCAATCGGTACTGGTTTGTATGTGACCTTAGTACTACATGCTATCATGTCATAATTATGCCCCTCCGCAAGGCGGCGGCAAACGGTCACAAGTATGGTATTGACGGGCTGCAGGGTATGATTCCGCCTAACAAAAAAGTAGTAGCCCGGGCGGATGATGGGCTACTACCAATGGATGGCTGCACAATACAGGCGGATATACAGGTCTCCGCGTGGAAATGACACCCGGCGTTACGGCTTGTACCAGGTATAGCTCAGCTTGACCGTATCTTTCTGGAAGCTGGGGATATAGCGCTTGTACATGACAGTCTCGCCGGGTGGAATCTGCGCAGCGACCGTGACGTTGTTTCCGGAGATAGGCGCAGTTATTTTCACGTCCGCCATATTCCATCCCCTGTCCGTATTTGTCACGCTTCCGCTGACGACCAGGGCACTAACGTCAGCATATTGGTAAAAATCCGTCTGGTTTACCCAGACAGCGGCAGAATCCCCGGGGTGAATTGAAGAGGGCGCGGGGGGAGATCCTGCACCGGGTGGGATATTGGCCCCCGGCAGAATTGTGAGGTAAACCGGCACGTAGATCGGGCTGTTGAGGGCGCCGTCGTCGGTCAGAGTGATGATACCGGTATACTGTCCTGTAGCCATGCCGGTTGCATCGATATTTACACAGGCGCTGCAAGTTTGAGTTGTTGATGTGCCGGGCACCGGCTGTAAAACTATCCACTGCGCATTGTCGCTCATCGACTGGTTAAGAATACCGCCTCCCTGGTTAGTTAACAAAAGAAGCTGTTCGAGGGTCGGCCCCTGTCCCTGGTTAATGGTAAACACCAGTTTGTCCGGGTTCACCACCATCACAGGCGCTGATGATGCAGCGGGCGCGGCGGGCTGCTGTTGGATAGCCGGGATACAGCCTGCGACAGGCGCGACAAGGGCCGCCACCAACACCAGCAGGATGAAAATGCTATTCTTACACGCGGCCATTGCTTCCTCCTTGACCTTTATATTCACACCAACCGCATTATATACCATGCCCGCTCATTTTCCCATCATCTTCGGCGCGTTCGCCGGTTACCGCCGCCGGACCGGGCAGGCTTATCTGCCCCGCCGCCTGGGCAGGCACATTTCAACTTTGACAATATAGATCACCATACTTATGCTATTATCAAGGAGCCCGGTTTTCGAGACATTTCATATAATGAAGAATATCGAACTCATAGCCGCGATGATCCTGTTGCCCATTCTGTACTTCACCTCGTCGTGCATCTCCAAAGAGTACCCGGTGACCGGGACATACACGGATACCGAATACAGGACGGAATATATAAGCGAGACCATCACGGAAAACGAGACCACGGTTGATTCAATCACCGCAAGCTGTGAGCTGCAGCCTTTCTATACCTGGTACTCTCAGAACGTCGCCTTTAACGGGCAGACAAACTTCTGGTACCTGGCATACGATATTGACCAGTCGCCGCCCTACGACAATCTGCGTTTGAAAGTCTCGATCTGGAAGCAGTTCCAGTATGAGACCGCCTCCGTACGCATACTTGACATGAGCAAAGGCGGGCATCTCAGCATCCCTGATCCCGCCATCTACGGGGATACCGATGAAGGCCGGGTCCAATGGACCTGGATAACACCCAGCACCACAGCCACATTGGCCTTAAGTGACTCATCGGACAGCATGTCGGGCGATTCGTCCGAGGAAGCGGCAGTCTTAACTACAGGTGGGGCTTCGACAACCTGGCTGGACATGGCCAATATACAGATCAATCAATCCCGGTTCCTGGGCGGCAGGACCAATCTCTGGTCAAAGCCGGAGAATCCGCAGGTATTGGATCTGGACGCGGGCAAAGCGCAGAAAATCGGCATTATCATCTGTGGCCCGCAGAGCCAGTGGAACGCCCGGGTCACCCTGGAAGGCACATTCAGGCATAATGTCGTTTCATATGAAACTGTCACCAGGGACCGCCAGGAGGCCAAACAGGTGCCGTACGAGGTACAGAAGCAGGTTACCACGTACGAGACCAGGCAGGTACCTTTCTGGGAAATGTTCTCTCGCTGATAGATCTTATGCTATATTCTTTTCGAAGCGGCCAATCACATCGGTGCAGCAGGATCGCCGATCGCACGCTGGATAATGCCGGCAAGTTACTGTTACTTTCAATTACTATGACCGCATCCCTGACCACCCTCTCCTGCACCGCCATCCAATACCCCCAGAAGGAAATCTACTATGATACCGTATATGTTACAGAGAACCGCACCGAGATATTCAGCGAAACCTATCCCGTAACCAGCGTAGAGAGCGGCCAGGAGTTGCTTACGCCGTATGTCGTATGGAGCAGTCCTACTCTCAAGTTTAAAGGCACACCTTTCGTCTGGTACTACGGCTACAGGCTGCCCGGCGCACAAGTTCACGCTGCAGAGAAGATCAGGATATCGCTTTACAAACAGCTGTATTACGAAAACGTAGCAGTAAGCCTTTTCGATATGGGGCCGGGCGGGCAGGTGCTGCAGCCGCCGGTGATCTCTTCGCTGGACCCCGTCTATGCAACTGAGGTCCGGTGGGACTGGTTCACATACGGCGGCGACACGTCCACAATCAGCAAGTGGCTTAACTACGCCAACATCAAGTTCAACTTCGCCCGCTTCATGGGGGGGCAGGCGGACCTGTGGATGAACCGGGGGCGCGCCTACGATATCGATTTCGATACAAGGGGCGCGCGGGATATAGCGGTGCTTTTCATAGGCCCCACCATACCGCAGAACACCAGGTTCAGCGCCACGCTGCAGTGGTCCGACCAGGTCACAGAAAACGTTACCAGGACGGTGGAGCGGCAGGTGCCTTACCAGGTGGAACAGCGCATCCAGAGGGAGAGGACGGTGAACAAAACAACGCTGGTTCCCTTCTGGCAGGCGCCTCCCTTCAAAAAGCTGCCGGATTAACAGCCGCAGTCTTCATACCAGTCCCAGGTACCAGCCCAGCAACTCCCTGCCCCACAGCAGTGTAACCATACCGCCTATGCAGAGGAAGGGGCCGAAAGGCATCATCTCCCTGCGCTTCTTGCGCCGGCTGATAAGGAGGGCTGCCGCGATGATGCCGCCCGCCAGTATGCTGAGGAAAAGTGAGATAAACACCAGGGGGAAACCCACCATCAGTCCCAGCAGGCCGGCCAGCACGACATCTCCCATCCCCATGCCGCCCTTCGAGAGCACAACGACCAGGAAAAGGAGCAGGGCGCCGCAAAAGCCCCCGGCCAGCGCGCACAGGATAAAATTATTAAAAAGGGCCGTAAACCCGCTTCCGGCAAAGAAAAGCGCCCAGGGAAGCCTGTATTGCGCCAGCGTAACCGCCAGGGCCACCAGCGCCGCCAGCAGCAGGGCGGGATAAGTCACAATATTGGGCAAGATGAAATGCTCGAAATCAGTGATGAACAATATGATCAGCACTGAACAATAAACCAGCAGGATAGCCAGTTCCCATGACAACCCGTATTTCAGATAGAGGGCTGCGAAGAGGATGCCGGTGACGATCTCCACCACCGGCAAGCGGGCCGGTATCGCCTCGCGGCATGCAGGGCAGCGTCCGCCCGCCATAAAGTAGCCGATCACCGGTACCAGTGATTTGGCTGGTAGCCTGGCTTCGCATTTCACGCAGGCCGGCGCCCCCAGCCGCACTTCACCCTCCCCAGTTACCGATCCGGCGAACCAGTTCAGTACCACTCCCCAGGCCGCGCCGAGCAGGAGGAAAAGGCAGCCTGCTAAAGCGCTGACACTGCTATCCGCGGACATATTTCTGTTCGCCCATGCCAAAGTAGCGGTCGAAGTCCAGGCTGTTGCCCTGACTGTTTCTTATTGTGCCGCTGAAATAGCCGAATGGCCCGAAGTAATTAACCTTCAGCAAAAGCATGTTCATATCGATACTGCCCATGGAGACCGTCCTGAAAGAGAGGTCCACCATGCCGTAGCGGTCCCGTATAAGCCAATCGCCTTCAACTCCCTGCGGCCGGTCGAATTTGACCGGAGGCAGCAGCTCAAGCCTGCCGTCCACCCAGAGGCAATTCTCGTTGTACTTCTCCGGATCAATAGACTGGTTATCCGTCAGGTTGAACCCTGCCAGTCGCCCCTTTTCGTCATAGCCGGCTGCCGTGACCCAGTCGTACTTCAGCGCGTAGGGATAAAAGCCCTTGTGGTCGTCGATGATTGCAAAACTCTCGTTGTGCAGGAACTCTATTTTCTCGCCGCCTAAAACCAGGCTTCCCTGCATGGGCATGAGGCATTTGTGGGAATAAACCCCGCGGTTCTTGCCCATGGGGATGGAGACCACAATGGGGGCAACCAGACCCTCGTCGTGGATGGCCTCGAAATGCGCCTCCATATCCGGCAGGTCTTTCTGATCACGGATGGCGATATTTATATAAAACCTGCCCTTCGCCAGCGCACTGACGATCTCGATAGAGCAGTCCTTGTCCCGGAACGACTGGCTGCCGTCCCAGATAGATGGGGGGATCTTTATCTTCCAGGAAGGCAGGATTTTTTCGAATAGATATTTTTTATTGCGCTCTTTATCATAGACGATAAATTGCGCCAGGGCAGATACCTTGGCGTCATACAGCACAGCCAGCATGAACCAGCGGCTGTTCCCCAGCTGAAAGGCCTGCCATTCCTTGAGCCTGAAATCAAGGAATGGTTTCGGCAGCCATGTGCCCAGTGGCTGTCTGGCCTCAAGCGGATTGACATTTTTAAACTGGCTGCTGAAAGTTCCGAAGGTGAATTCACCGTCGGTAACCAGGTTATCCGGTGCGGTCAGCAATTCTCTCTTCTGGTATCCCGTCATTCTGCACCCCCTTGGCAGACATTGTGCACTATGATCGATAAAATATCAAAGGCCGTGATCTTATTTAACCGGATGCCCTGCATTGTAATAGAATATTATGTTGATGAGGACCTTTACCGCGATATTGTCTGTTTGCCTGATATTGATATCAGCGAATTGCTCGCCCAGGTTCGTTTCTACCGGCGCATCCGGCAAATACGTATATTTTCCGGTCGATCCCCGCCATTTGATAACGGTCGATGACCCGGCTGTCCGTCGGGCACTGGAGGCAATCATTTCTGATCAGACAGACTACAGGTCGGATTTCAGGAAACTGCAGGATTGGGTGGCGTCCAACATAGCCTATTCCCAGGACAGCTACTACCACTGGCAGACGCCGGCCGAAACCCTGGAGAAGAGATCGGGCAACTGCAAGGATTTTGCCGTGCTGTTGTGCGCCCTCAGCCGGGCGGCGGGCGTGCCGGCCGAGGATATCTACGTGGCCATCGGCAAGGATCGCAGCAACAGGAGCCATGCTTTTATAATCGAAAAATGGCTGCTCGGCCGCTGGCAGGTCATCGAGCCGCAGGTGGGCGGCTTTATCATCTCGGATATATCGGCTATAGACACTGCCGACAGGTACGCCATAACATCCCGCTTCAACGATGAATCTTATATTGGTGAGCCGGCCTTTATCACCGCTACCGAGACTTTCCTGGCATCCGGGGCGCCCGCAGCATCAACAGTAAATCACGCCGACGCAGATTCCGATGCCGGTCCACTCTCCTCAAATCCTCCTCCCGTTGTCAATCCCCTGCCCGAGATAGATTACTTCTATTTCAAGCGAGCCTCGAATATCGTCGGCCCGTCCAGTTCAGTCATGCTCACGTGGCAGGTCAGCGATGCGTCAATAGTCTATATCGACAGCGGCATCGGCTATGTGGCGTCTTCAGGCAATCAAATAGTCACTTCGCCGGCCGGAACGGTATATACCATAACCGCCAGGAATGAAAACGGCGAAACAAAATCGATGGCGGTCAGATAAGGCACAATCCGGCCGCTTCTTTCGTCAGTCCATCTATCTGTGGCAGAATTTACAGGGTATAAAGAAGCACTTGCTATTGTTGTTGACCCCGGAGCAGCCCATGGTGGTATCGCTCTTGCCCCAGCCCGTGGCGTTGCAGCCGGTCCGGCCGGTGCTGTTGCCCCAGGTTTTCGAATAGGGCAACGTCGATTTCTCGGGGCCGTCGTCGGCCCACGCCGGGACTGTGCCTGACAAGAGGAGAACCGCCAGGCACAAAACGGCGATAATCATGGTGGTGGCAAAACCTCTGCACAGCGTCATTGTGTCCACCTCCGTTTATTCGATCGAACCTTTATACGCATATACTGGAGCCAGCGGTGCGAGTCGAACGCACGACCGGCTGTTTACGAAACAGCTGCTCTACCACTGAGCTACGCTGGCACGCCACTAATTATATGGGAGCGGACAACCGTTGTAAAAGCCGCGGACTCATGAAGTCGCGGGGCTGATGCAGGCCAATGCCAGCCGCTACGCTCCCGTGGTATAATCGGCCGGTAATTCCGCACTTTTGCAGGGGTGAATACATGAGAAAAATCGGGCGGCTACTCAGCATATCAGTCCTCGTGTTCGCGCTGTCCGCCTGTTTTTTGTGGCAACCAGGCCCGGTGCCCGCCGACGATCCCGGCTCAAAGATCAGCAGCAGCCTGACTAAGGCCATAGATGCCAGGGCAATGCAGCGGCAACCTCTTTTAAGCGGCAATTTGCAGGAGCCGGCCCCGGACCCGCTTAATGTGAGCGTTTTTATTTATTCCAATAGCAAGCCGGATGATGCGCAGGCGGCTGACATGGCATCGCTGGGCGTTACCGCCTGTACGGATAGCTGGATACCGCCCGTGGGAGCGCATCCGCAGGGATTTATCACGGCCCTTGTCCCCGTTGACAAAGTTCGTGACCTGGCCGCCAGAAACTACGTCGTCAGGTTGGACAGCGCGGAGAGGCAGTCCTGCCGCATGAACGATGTGGCGGCAGGTGATATCAAAGCCGGCGCCTTCTATTCCGGCGGGTATACCGGCGCAGGGGTGAGGGTAGCGGTCATTGACGATGGCCTGGATACCACCAACCCCGATTTCCCGGCCCTTAAATTTGCCAAAGACTACTGGAATTATCCTGCCGCCATCGGGGACAACGTAACTCCGCCGATTGCCGGGGGGGCCGCACACGGCACGCATGTGTCCGGCAGCGTGCTGGGAAGGGGTACCCTTTCGGGGGGCAAATATAAGGGCATGGCCAGCGGCGCGGAGTTTGTATTCATCAAGATCGGAAACAATATCAACGGCAGTGCGACCGACGCGGCCATGAGCGGCGCGCTGAAGGATGCCGTCGACAGGTACGGCGCCAATATAATCAGCATGAGCTTCGGAGGGTGGAGCCCGCATCACGACGGCACCGATGCCAACTGCCAGGCCGCCGATTACGCCGCAGGCAAAGGCGCCACGGTCTTTATCTCAGCCGGAAATGACGCCGACAAGGCCAAACATTATCGCGGGACAGTTGCTGCAGGTAGCACCACTGATTTTATACAGGTCGATGTCAGCGATTCCAATGGGACCAATTGCACACTGGAGCATAACCTGGTCTGGTATGACGGATTGGGTGTGCACAATGAACTGACCTTGCAATACTATGATTCTGCAAAAGCTGAGATATTTACAAAGGGCTGGATACGCGAGGAAAGTACCCGGGGCACCGAGCGCAGGCAGTATGCGTGGGGAGACCCCATCAGCAATGTTCCGGCGGGGGACCATACTTATTATGTAAAAATAAGCAATGCATCAGCCAGCAACCGGGATTTTCACATATATTTCGAGGGAGTTGCCACAGGCGATGGCGCAGTAAGGTTCGCCTCACCCGACATATATTACACGATGGGCAGCCCGGGCGAGGCCGACAGCGTTATCTGCGTGGGCTCTTTCAACAGCAGGAGATCGTGGTCCGATTATACAGGCACACTGCAGGACTTCGGCCAGACACCGGGCGAAGTGTCGAGTTTCAGCAGCCGGGGTCCGAGGTTGGATGCCGGGGCGCCGCAAAAGCCCAACCTTGTGGCCCCGGGCGGCGCCATCATATCCTGCCGTGACAGTTCCAAGCCTTTAAATCAATACACGGTATCCAATACTGGCAGCAGCGGGCTGCCGGCCAACTATTATGCCATGCAGGGCACCAGCATGGCCACGCCCGTTGCAGCCGGCTCAGCGGCGCTGCTGATGCAGGCTTACCCGGGATTGAAAGGCAAGCCGGCCGAGGTCAGGAGGCTGCTCCAGCCGGACAATACGCCCGACAATTCCTGGGGCTACGGGCTGATAGACCTCCAGAAGACGAGGGACAAGGCGCCGCAATTATCCGCAGTCCAAACCTCGACAGGACAGGGACAGGTCACCTTCAGCACAAATGCGGGTACCATAGGCCGCCTCAGCGCCCTGGGCGCCGGATCGCTGCCTCAGGGCACAGGCCTGTATACCTTCCCCTTCGGGCTCTTTTCATACGATATCTCCCTGCTGTCGGTGGGCGAAACGATCCAGGTTAGCGTTACACTGCCGGCGGCGGGCCCGACGCAATGGCTGAAAAGCAGCGGAAATGGCTGGGAGCAGGTGCCTGTAATCTCGGTTAACGGCAATACCATGGTCATCCAGCTGACGGACGGCGGCATCGGTGACGATGATAAGACGGCTGAAGGCGATATCGAGGACCCGGGCGGGCCGGCTGTTATTTCGTCCCCTGCCGACACAAGGCCACCTTCTTCCTCCCCCTCCATGACCGTGCCCCCCCCCGCGCCACCTGTCATGCTGCCCAACGTCACAGTGCAGGGAGCCCGGATCTCAGCCGGCAGCGTTTCACCCAATACCCCCGTCACCGTGACGGCCGATTTAATCAACAGGAGCACAGTCAACGGCCATAAGAGGGTCACCCTGTATGTGAACGGGCAGGCAGAAGCAACGCAGGGCACAACAGTGAACAGCGGCGGCTCCTCGCATTTGACCTTCAGCGTAGTGCGCAGTGAGCCTGGCGCTTACAACGTCCATGTAGACGGCGTGCCGGCCGGCAGCTTCAAAGTGGAGACGGTCACCGGGAATGAAATCTTATTCATATTCAGCAGCGTCCTGGTAGCGCTGGCCTTCATACTGGGCGCGGTCATGCTCTGGCGCCGGCAGCGCACGATGTAAGATTACGGTAACCACATCCCCAAGCGGGCAGGCTACTTGTTAGACTCCTTTATGAT
>Ga0268281_1001818_pt1 | contig 11573 bp, 11 predicted proteins | sample saktaG_10_FD_190134 | JGI IMG/M metagenome (GOLD analysis project Ga0268281, IMG submission 190134) | Saline water microbial communities from Sakinaw Lake, British Columbia, Canada - sak_2011_5_24_50m | ecosystem: Environmental > Aquatic > Non-marine Saline and Alkaline > Saline ... | reverse complement strand
TTTTTAACAACATAGCGGTCGAGTATTTTGATTTCCATCATCTTGCGAAATCTAAAACAGCAGGGGCACTTTCGCCAAGCTTTTCTCTTAATACTTCGCTCGTTTTTCTTTATATTGTCGGCGAGAATGTACGGCGAAAATACTTTATAACGTAAATCTGACAGGTTTTAATATGAAAAAAAAGACCGACCCGGTAATACCTTTCCGCTGGGCCATTGTACCAGTAATTTTCCTGGCGTTGGTGCTGGTGTACGTCCTGCGATTTCTGCATGGCGATCCGCATATCCCGTTGATATCTGCGGCAGCGGTAGCGGCGATCGTGGCTGTATTTTCCGGTTACCGCTGGGAAAAGATCCGGGCAGGCATGATCAATACGATCAAAATCTCCATGCCGGCAATCCTGGTATTGATGATTATCGGGATGATTATCGGAACCTGGATCAGCGCTGGGATTGTACCGACAATGATCTATTATGGGTTGAAAATCATCTCGCCTCGTGTATTTCTGGTGGCCACTGCACTGATTTGCAGCATCGTCTCACTGGCTACTGGCAGCTCCTGGACTACGGCCGGTACGGTGGGGGTTGCACTCATCGGCATCGGGAAAGGCTTTGGGATTCCGTTGCCCATGGTGGCCGGCGCTATCATCTCCGGGGCCTATTTCGGTGATAAAATGTCACCCTTGTCAGATACGACAAACCTGGCTCCGGCAGTAACGGGAGCAAAACTTTTTGATCACATTCGGCATATGATTTATACTACCGGTCCAAGTCTGATTATTGCTCTGATTCTGTACACCATTCTCGGTTTGAAATATGGTGGAAAAGACCTGGATATGAACGCGATCAATGCCATTCTCAATGGCCTGTCAGACCAGTTTTATATTTCACCATTGCTGCTTTTACCGCCAATACTGGTAATTGCGATGGTGGTTTTCAAAGTGCCGGCCATTCCCGGGCTGCTTGGTGGAACGGTACTCGGCGGAATTTTTGCGGCCCTGTTTCAGCAACGATCACTGACCGATATTCTCCAAAGTGCCCATTTCGGATTTGTTGCGGCGACGGGCAATGAAGCCATTGATAATCTCCTGACCCGCGGCGGTCTGGACAGCATGATGTGGACGGTATCGCTGATCCTTTGTGCCATGAGTTTTGCCGGAGTGCTGGAAACGACGGGAATGCTGAAAGCCATTGCCCTGAAAATAATATCTTTTGCAAAAAGTACCGGTTCACTGGTGACTGCCACTGTCCTGACCTGCATTGGGACAAACATGATTGCCGGTGACCAGTATTTGGCAATTGTCCTGCCGGGACGGATGTTCAAAAAGATATATGATGACCGAGGTTTGAAGCCGAAAAACCTGAGCCGGATCCTGGAAGATGCCGGGACGCTGACATCGTCATTGATTCCCTGGAACAGCGGCGGAGCGTTCATGTTTGCCACGCTGGGCGTTTATCCATTTGCCTATCTGCCTTTTGCATTCCTGAACCTCATCAATCCGCTGATATCGATTTTTTACGGATATACGGGCTTTACGATTGAGAAATATTCGGAAGATGAATTGAGAGCGATGAAAGAATCAGATGGTAGTGAAAGTAGTGATGTTGAAGAGGATTATTGAGATATAAGTCGTATGAAATTAGAAATTTGAAATTCGGCTGGTTTGGGTTTAACTTTGATTCTATAAATATTGGCAGTTGATGAAGAAATCAGCAATAGTACTTAATATTTTACTTATTATTTTAGTGATTTTGTCACTGCTTTCCTGCAAGGAATGTCCGACAGAACCGGAAAAAGCAATTCCCCTTAATATCACGGCTCCCTATGTAGAATCGACAATTGTCTGGTTGAGGATTTCGTCAACTGATTCCACTCATCAAAAATCGTATACTGTAATCAGAGATTCTGTAATTATTAGTGAAGGTTTGTTTATTGGAAAAGACACCATCATCGCCGATAGATCAGTTGAACCAAATACCACCTATACCTATTCAGTCCAACATTCCGATGATAATTTTGAACCAATCGCCGTCACAACGATGGATATATCCAGTAATGATTTCACATGGGAAGTGCTCTATTTTGGGGAACAGAACAACACATTACAGAGTGTTTCTATTGTGGATGAAAATGATATCTGGATTGTGGGATTAATTGAGGTTTGGGGGTGGGATTCCCTGGACTCCGAATACGATTGGATTCCATATAATGCTCTTCATTGGGATGGTATAGAGTCGGAATATATTAGCATTACTCCTCCATATACCGGAGCTTTTGATGTTGTTCATTCGATTGATGATACTTCAGTTTGGTTTGGTGTTAATTATCCTGTATTATTTAGTAATGGTGAATTTAAAATGTTTGAAAATGCGCCGGGACTTGGCTGGATGCTGGATATCTGGGGCAATTCGCTGGACAACACCTTCTTTACTTATTACGATGGTGGCATAGCACATTATAATGGCAGTACATATCATACCATGAACAGCGGAACGACTACAGACCTTCATGATATTGATGGAAATAATGAAAGAGTATTTATTGTAGGATATAACATCCATGCAGGATATGATAGACTTATATTGGAATACAAGAATGGAGTATGGAATAAAACATTCAGTTCCAACTTAGTAAATGGTGATTTGTCAATTGATGACTATGGAAGGTTTTATTCAGTCAAGGTATTAGATGATGTTGCGGTAATTTCCTCTTCTGCAGTGGCAACGTTAAAGTACTATTATCATGATCATGTTGTAGATATTATGCCGGAGAAATCGACACCACTAAAAGATTGCTGGGCAGTTCGAAAAATCGATGGAAATGCCATTAACGATCTTGCTTTGATCAGCGAGGGCGGAGAGGTCGTTCATTATAACGGTAAAGATTACGTTCAAATCTTCGATTATGAGGAAGAATATTCCAAAAGTGTCAGTATCTATGGCGGTGATTTTAAAGGGGATGTTATTTGTGCTGTGGGTGATGGATCCGGATATGGAGTTGTCATCATTGGAAGAAGATAAGAAATCCAAAACCACTGTTTATATTTCAAGTTTATAAAATCATTTCCCTTTAACATACTTCGCCACTTTCAGCATTTTGCGTTCGATGCAGATGTGCCCGGCCTTGGCGTAGCCGCAGGATTTCATGGCAATTTTAAAATTTTCATCGATATGATGTATCAGCTTATCCAATGATTCGAAACCTTCGGGAATGGTTTCATTCAGAATATCGCGGAAGGAATTGATGGCATGGAGTTCGTTTTCGTAGAGGGCCGTGTTTTCCATGTGGACATAGTTGGTGATCAGGTCGTCTCTCAGTTTATGGTCGCAAATATTTTTCAGTGTGTGAATGTCTTCCTGCAGGTCATTGAGTTCCAGTTTGAGAATTTCAATGAAATTGCGCAGTTGGTTTTTCATAATTCCTCCGTTTACTCTATATACATAATTGAATAACAATTATCAAGACGTGTAAATAAAAAACCTTGCGAAGGTTTTGGCCTCCGCAAGGTTATATATGTTGAATAAAAACCAGATTACTTTTCCAATGGTTTATGACAAAACCACCAATCGTAACCTTCGTATTTTTTCAAACGTTCGGCGGCGTCTTTGACGCTGCCTGGCGGCGGAACGATGACCCGGTCGCCAATCAGTTCATTGTTTGGCCAATTGGCAGACATGGCGCCTTGTTTATCTGAGATCTGCAGGGCTTTGACGGCCCGAACGATTTCATCAATGTTCCGGCCAACTTCCTGGGGATAATAAAGGACTAAACGTACTTTGCTTTCAGGATCGACAATGAAAACGGCGCGCACAGTGTTTGTGCCTTTGCCGGGATGCAGCATGCCCAGTTTCATGGCAATGTCATCATTGGCGGCGACCACGGGGAATTTTATTCCCACACCCAGTTTTTCCTTGATCCATTCAATCCATTTAATGTGTGAAAAGACCTGGTCGATGGACATACCGACCAATTTAACGCCCAGTTTTTCAAATTCGTCATAGCGGTTCTGAAACGCGACAAATTCCGTGGTGCAGACCGGTGTAAAATCCGCCGGGTGGCTGAAGAGTACAAACCATGATCCTTTCAGATCGTCGGGTAGATTCATCAAGCCGTGAGTGGTTTTTACATTTTTCAATTCCGGGAACAGGTCGCCGAGTAACGGCATGTTTGGTTTTCGTTCTTCCATTATTTCCTCCGTTTAGTTTTAAATAAGGTTCATTTATTTACCAGTTGTCATTTTATTAGTTGTGATAATGAACATTTGGTTACATAATATTACTGATATTTTCGGCGAGCTTATGTAACTTTATCACATTGATATTATCGATTAGATTAGAATATGATAACCTGGAGGAGTTCATGACAGGAAAAAATTTATTAATTGGATTATTCTGCCTGATATTTTTTGTAAATATTCAAGCCGAAGAGGGAATGTGGCAGCTGTCTCAATTGCCCGATTTGAATCTTAGGCAAATGGGGTTTGAATTATCCACTGAGGATATTTACAGCCCGGACAAAACGTCTATCAGTAATGCTATTGTATGGCTGGGCGGTTGCTCGGCGTCCTTCGTATCAGCCGATGGTTTGGTGCTGACAAATCATCATTGTGCTTACGGGTCCCTGCAGCGGAATTCCGCTAAGGACAGTGTTGATTATACTGTTGAAGGATTTTTGGCAAAGAATAAATCGGCAGAATTACCTGCAATTGGACAACATGCCTATGTGTTGAAGAGTATGAGTGATGTGACTGCTGAAATTCTGGCGTGTGTCAAAGGTGTTGACGATCTGACTGAAAGAGAGAAGAAAATTGAGCAGAAAATCACTGAAATGGAAAAAGTCGCCGAGGAAAACCGCGATGACCGTTACTGTTACATCGCTACGAACTTTAATGGCAAACAGTATGTGAAATATCTATTCAATAAATACCAGGATGTGCGGATCGTCTTCGCACCGCCCGGCGCGATTGGCAATTACGGCGGCGATATCGACAACTGGATGTGGCCACGCCATACCGGGGATTTTACTTATTTGAGAGTATATCAGGCGCCCGATGGTACTGGTGCAAAGTATAGTGAGGATAATATTCCCCTGAAACCGGACAACTATCTGAAAATTGCTAAAACTGATCTGAAAGACGGGGATATGACCTTTATCCTGGGATATCCCGGAAGGACCATGCGCTACCGCAGTTCCTATTCTGTAGAATGGAATCTAAACAGAGCGTATAATACGCTGATTAAAAAGTATCAAAGTATTCTCGATATTATCACTGAAATGAGTGATAAAAGTCAGGATGCGAAGATCAGATTGGCCAGTTATGATGCCGGCCTGAACAATTCAATGAAGAATTATCAGGGCAATGTGGATGGAATGCGATCTTCCGATTTTGTTGAAAATAAAAGAGCATTCGAAGCGGAATTGATGGTGTTTGTCAATTCAAAACGTAAGCTAAAAAAGATGTACGGTGATGTCATGGATAACATTGCGGCTCAGTACAAGAAACTGGAACAGAAATATGATTACGAACAGGCGCTTGGGAATTTTGGTGGGTACACAATCGGGGTGCTATACAATTTAGGCTCTGATGCCTATGAGGTTGGCCGGGAACGCGCAAAACCGGAAGCCGATCGTCGCCCGGAATTTTCGGAAAAGCGGGTGAAAGATAATATGGCAAAACTTGATTATGCCTATTTACGATTTTATGAGCCTTTTGAAAAAACCATGCTGGTCAGGGCTTTTCAGCAGGCATCAAAATTGCCGGAAGATCAACGGATCACTGAATTGGATTTTATTCTGAAGGGATCAACGGGAATTGAGGAATGGGTCGATGAGGCGTTCGCTAACACCGGCTTGAAGGATATTGCCTATGTCAAAGCGCTCTATGAAAAAACACCGGAGGAGATCGCGGCGCTGAATGACCCGCTAATTGACCTGGCGATCCGGCTTTATGATGCCAAAGACAGGAAATACAAAGAGGCAAAGGCTTGGGATGCTCAAATTATGGATCTTCGTAAGAAATATATCGATGCCCTTTACGAATGGAAAGGCCAGAGCATGTACCCCGACGCCAACAGCACGATCCGCCTAACTTACGGCAAGGTCAATGGTTACAGCCCGGCGGATGGTATCTGGTACAAACCGTTTACGACATTGTCCGGTGTCGTGGCGAAAGAGACCGGCGAAGATCCATTCAATAATCCACCGAAGCTGTTGGATCTGGCAAAGAAAAAAGATCTTGGACGATGGGTCGATCCGGAACTGAAGGACGTGCCTACCTGCTTTCTGGCTAAATGCGATATCACTGGCGGCAACAGCGGCAGTGCCGTCATGAATGCTCGGGGTGAACTGATCGGTTTAGCCTTTGATGGCAATTACGAAGCCATGACCAGCGACTGGCAGTACAACAAGGAGCTTCAGCGTATGATTGCCGTGGATATCCGCTATGTACTGTTTATTACCGAGAAATTTGCAGGTGCTGATCACCTAATTAAGGAAATGGGATTTTAATCAGATTGATTTTTCTTTGCCAGAGTAGCTAATATACTCTGGATTAAATGAGTATCTTTTTCACTCAGTAGGGTCAGCCGTTCGATAATCCTGTTGTGAATCGGCATTCGGTTATCAAGACCTAACTCGACCAGAACGTCAATGACATTCTGTTTTAACTTACGATAAGCCGGTTCTGTTGGTTTCGGCGCGGCCTGTCGGGATTTGTTTTGGAGCAGTGGCGATAATTCATAGGCATAAATCATCACCGCCTGGGCCAGATTCAGGCTCGGCTGAGCTTGTTTTATGGGAATGTGTGACAGGATATCGCAGATGGCCAGTTGCTCATTGCTCAGGCCGCGGTCTTCTGTACCAAACAGGATTCCCACGGATTGAATAGTCGTCCCTTTATTTTGGAGTAATTGTGTCAGTTTCCGGGCAGGAATATTTTCATTCTTTGATGGTCGCTTTTTTGCCGATGTACCGATCAGAAAATCTATATCGGATATTGCAGCGGTGATCGAGTTGAAAACCTGTGCCGATTCGAGAATATCTTCGGAACCATGCGCCAGCCAGTGGGCGCGGTCGCTGAGATGATCGCAGGGATCGACCAGACGCAGATCGGAAAATCCCATGGTCTTAAGTGCCCGGGCGGCAGCGCCGATATTTTCCGGAGTAGTGGGATGGTTGAGGATAATGCAGATTTTCATGGAATTGGCCAGAGTTCAATGTTGATCATAGAGTAATATTAACCAAGTTCAGGAAAAATGTCAGTGATAATTTTACCAGCCTAATTATATTAAAATAGCCCCCAAATTAGATTGAAGGCTATCTCATAAAATCGCGATACTTTTTAAATTTCAGTTCAGTTCTGCGGCATATTCGGTGTCGGCATAATCCGCTTTGATTTTGTCATAACAGTCTGTGGATTTTTCACTGTTGCCGTTCTTGTTGTAGGCCTTTCCGAGGTAATACAGAATCTCTGCCTGGGTTTCGTGATCGAACTCATCGGGCGCATAATTCATCATCTGTTCGAGTTTCTCGAAATCCTCGACGGCCGTTCCCGATCTTCCAAATAAGGTTGGAATTGAAAGACAGGTTTGTCCGCGGATAGAGCGGCTTTCCACATTGGTTCCGTCCAATTCGATGCCCTTGTCCATTTCTCTCAAGCCCGCGATGACGTAGTAACTCTTGAATGGTTTGAAACCAACGTAGCGTGCCTTGGACAGATAGGCGCTGCCGTACCAGCAAAGCGCACTGCCATTAGTGGGATCCAATTTCGTAGCATTTCCCAATAGTTCGATCGATTCTTTCAAAAGATCCTTATCGCCTTTCATGGACATCTGGTATTTCAGTTTTCCGAGATTCAGATTCAATTCAGCATTATCGGGATTCTGGGCCAGTTGCTGTTCCAGTTGTTGAATTTGTGCTTCGACTGCAGGATTCTGCGCGTTTAGCATTGTTGCACTTAGCAGCATGAGGACAATGACGACACTTCGTTTTTTCATTTTCAATCTCCTTTGTGTTTGTTTCTGTATTGTTTATTAATTGTAATGTTGATGATTCGGCTATTTTTTCCATGATCTGTCCGTTATAATTAATGAAGAAAACCGGGATGAGAATGATCAGCAGTAAAACATAGATATAGATGAAAATCCTCAATCCGATGTTTAGTAATCTTTTTATTTTCATTTTGATAAATCTTTCTATTTAATGAATCAGCAGTGAGCCGTTTGTGAATAAATGATAAATCCGGAATAGCGCCGATGTGACAGATCCGCCGGACAGAATTCCTCCGAAAAGCATTCCCATAAAGGTGAAGATTGTCGAAGGTGCAATCAGTTCTTTGAGGACGTTAATTACTTTGTTTTCGGATTTTCCGGGAAAGAGTGGTTTTCCCAAGAGATGAAAATCAATGGCGTTGCTTGGACATTTTTCAATGCACTTTCCGCATTTGGTGCATGTCATTGAAACATTCCCTTTTTCCAATAAATCCGAATTAATCGCCATTACGGGACAGACATCGATACATTTACCGCATTTAATACATTTGTCTTTGTCGATTTTGATGCGGAAGGGATTGATTTTGCCCAGCAGGGATTGAAATGCACCTAGCGGACAGAAAAATGCACAGTGGGTCCGTTTTTTTGTCAGAATCGGTAATATGAATAGCAGTGACATTCCCAATGTGATAAAAATAATCGCCTGGATATAGGTCTTGAAATTGGTGATTTCCACATATTCCGTGACCAATTTTAATGGGCAGAGCCACTGACAATAGACCGGGCTCATTACGATGAATGACCAGACGATTATCACAGTCAGGACGATAAACGGAATAAAGCGCAGCCATGGTTTGATTTTCTTAGATGGAATAATCTTGCGCTTGCCGATTTTCGAAAAACCTTCATCGATTCCGCCATAAAAACAACCCCAGCTGCACCAGCCGCGTCCCAGGGTAATCAGAGAGATCAGCCACATGAAAAATATCTGGGAAAAACCGCCATAATACCCGCCAAATAATTTAGACGGGAATATAATGGTATTTCTGAAAAGTGCCGGAAGGATCAGCATGGGAATCGCGACGGGACAGAGCGGTGTATCATTATTATCAATCACCTCTTGTGTTAATGCCATTGAACCGCGCGTTTCCAGTAGATGCGTAATAAACGTCAGGATAAAGGCAAATGCGAAGATGGTGAAAAAAATGGAGCGGTACTTTGAAATATTTCCCGTCCACAGAATCATGAACATGATAAATGTCAGGAATATTGTCCAGATTGCCCGGAATATAAAGATCTCCATATACTTTACATTTTGCGGATTACCGATGATAAATATGGACAACAGGAAAAAAAGTGCCAGGGAAACTAAAATAGATGTGAAGAGTGATTTTTTCAATTTTTTGCTCTCTTTTCGGTTTCGTATTTCAAATCTCGCTTGAATGTTAAGCAGGGCTGAAACTGAATAAAAGTGCAATGGTACGAACGGTAATAGAATGTGATGAATGGCAGTTGGTCCTGGGACAAACTGTAAGTTTCAGGGATGAAATGCAGGGAGGTTACTTAACTCTTGTCACACGGCTCTGCTGTGTGACATTATAATGATTTTACCGCTTGATGAATTTGCTTCGGAATAATTTCGTATAGCTTCGGGAAACCGGAATGACATTGTCAATAATATCCAGATGAAGGGTGTAGCCGAGCGAATCACCGTCAATCGATGCAATACGGTCGATATTTACGATGTAGGACCTGTGGCAGCGCTGTAAATTATCAAAATTCTTAATAGAAGATTCAACTTCTTTTAATGTCGCCCGAATCAATGTTGATTTAATGGTATCGTGTAAAGTATAGAAGAATTCCAGATAATTTCTTTGTGATTGGATATACAGAATCTGCTTTGACTCTACCTCAATATAATCACCCTCGGACTGTCCGCTAAATTTCAAGACTTGATCGCCATCCGGTTTCCGCTGAGCAGCTCCTCCTAAAATTGCGAAATTGATAGCAGCGGCATCTTTCAGGTTTTGTTTTAAAATCAGGTTGTATTTTATCAGTATCAGTAAAAAAACCGGAAACGTTGCGACCACCAGGGTATAAAAAACAAACACGGAAACCGACAGCAGGTCGATCCGGAGAAAGCCGCAAATTGACATGAAAACCGTGTTTATAACTGCGATCACGAGAATATTGTAGAGAATCTGGACGATTTCCTTGTAGACTTTCCAGCGTTCCTCGGCAAAAGTCCGTGGGAAGAGTACCGGCAGCAGGCGTGTGTTGGCCAAAACCACGGCGAAAGTGATGAACCCGAATCCCAGTTCAATAAGGTAACGCCGGGCCGGCGGGATTGAGTGCAGACCAAAGGGGTGAAAAATCGCCAGAACCAGGAAAATCATGGCGCCCATTAAAACGCCACTATAGCGAAATTGATTGAAGGGAAATGGTTTTTTAAGAACTGTAAAAATGTTTTTAATCATTAATAATTACTCTGGGTACTGTTTTAGATAAATTTTACGGCGGTCCCATACACCAGAATTTCCGCAGCACCCTGCTTGACAGCACTGGAAGCATAACGGATGTTGATCACACCGTCAGCACCCATTTTTTCGGCTTCTTCGACCATCCGTTTCGTCGCATTGGCACGGGCTTCATTGATCATTTCGGAATAGGCTACGAGTTCACCGCCAACAAGTCCTTTCAGGGCTGCCATGATGTCTTTGCCGACATGCTTGGACTGGATAAAAGAACCTTTGACAATCTCCAGAGTTTCCAATTTCTTTCCTGAAATGTAATCAGTATTTACTAAGATCATTTTCATCCTCGGTTTTTATTTCTTTGATACGTTGAACAAATACGGTAATCAGGGCACCCACCACTGCAATTGCGATAACGAGAATCAGAATATTGAGAATTATCGGCAGATTCATTCGGCTGAAAATAAACAGGTACACGCCAGCATATCCGATAGCCCCAATGGACGCCAGAATGACAATAACAAGCGGTGCGATCAATTTTTTATTCATGTCGTAAAATTAACTAAATCTGAAAAAAATAGCAGAACTATTTTTATACTAAGTTGATTTGAAAAACTGTGACTGCTTTTCCACGCAATAATACCCGATCTCCGATAAGCTTGACCTGAACAATACCACCGCGCCGGGAAGCCTGGTAGGCGGTGAAGTTGGTTTTATTCAATTTTGCTAACCAGTATGGCCCGAGAGTACAATGGGCTGAACCGGTGACCGGGTCTTCATCGATTCCCACTGCCGGTGCGAAAAAGCGGGAGATAAAGTCAAATTTGGGATTTTCTGATTTGGCAGTGACAATGACTCCACGTTTGTCCACTTTTTTCAACAGGCCAAAATCCGGCCGCATTTCCGTGATAATTGCTTCGGATTCCACTTCGAGAAGATAATCGAAATTATTTTTCCCTGACCAGAGAATTTTACACCCTCCCAGTGCTTTTCGAAGAGCATTGGATACGGGACATGGCAGTGCTGGTGTGGCAGGGAAATTCATTTCAAGAATGTTATTCTGTTTAGTGACGGTTAATTGTCCGCTGACCGTCTGAAATTTAGCAGTCTG
>Ga0268281_1001810_pt1 | contig 11606 bp, 15 predicted proteins | sample saktaG_10_FD_190134 | JGI IMG/M metagenome (GOLD analysis project Ga0268281, IMG submission 190134) | Saline water microbial communities from Sakinaw Lake, British Columbia, Canada - sak_2011_5_24_50m | ecosystem: Environmental > Aquatic > Non-marine Saline and Alkaline > Saline ... | reverse complement strand
GAATAGATGAATTTGATTATTCGGTTGACGAATATTTTGATAAGAATAAGATTAATTTTCTTTCAGAATGGTTTTTTGATAAAAAAATTCATCAGTATACCTCTTTTAATAAAAATCCATTTAAAGTTAAGCCGAACATTCCGGTTCAATATGCTTTTCCGGACACAAACAGAAAACTAAATGCGGCTATAGAGAAATTCCACATCAAAGAAGGGCTGCCCAAGGATAGTTTTACGGTTTTTATCAGTGAAGGGTCCACCCCAATGATTGCGGCCATGGTTTTGTTTGCCAGGAAGATTGGCTTTGATAAAATTCACAGTATTTTCCCGCTGTATTTTACAATTCATAAAATGTGCGATGCAACAAATATGGGTATTTTGCCTTGCAATGATGATTTTGCTTGTTTTGAGAATGTTGAGTTAAATTTGCCGAAACAAAAAAGCTTTCTTTTCATTACCGATCCCGTTTGGTCCATTGGCAGGCATTATTCGGATAAAGTATTTGAGCAACTGGCTGACTGGCAGAAAAAGACAGGTTCAATAATATTTGTTGACGGCTCTTTTTCTTACATGGATTGGAATACGTCGGTTAAGAAAGAGCCGTCGGTTGTTCTTGATCCCGATTTAACTTTACGTTTGGTCTGTCCGACAAAAGCATTATGTCTTCATGGCTTGCGTTTTTCCTATCTTTTATGTCCTAAGAAATTTTCTAAAGAAGTAGCCAGAATATCAATTGCTAATACCGGTTCGAGCTGTTATTTCGGTCATCTCCAAAGAGAAAGGCTTTTTAATAAAATGATTGAAAACAAACCGAATCCGGTTGGCCTGTTTGCTTCTGATAGATACAAAGCTTTAAGGAAAGTATTTTTAGGAAACAATATTGAACATATAGTTCCTGATTGCGGCTTTTTTATGTTTGCGAATTTAGATAATATTTTAAGAAAGAAAAAGGCAAGGCACAAATACTACTGGCTCAATAACGCAGCTATAGATGTTTTGAATCCAAAGTATAAGGGCTATGCCAAGATAAATTTAATTGCCCGTGATAAAATTATTAAATCGCTAATAAGAGATTTATCTAAATAGTTAAAGTGAATAAGAAACTAAAAGAAACTTATAGATTAGCCGATAAACTTTTTCCCAATATCGGTAAATCTTGTAAAAATTGTAATACTTGTTGCAAAACCTATGGTTGGCTGTTAAAACAAGAGGCGGAAGAATTTTCTAAGAAGGGATATCCAATAGTTGAAATAAATAAAAACCTTTATTGTTTCGATTCGTTTATTCGGGATAAAAATAATAAAAGGATTTTAAATCGGATTCCAAGATGCTTATTTTATAAAAAAGGCGAATGTTTAATACATAAAGAAAGGCCTCTTGATTGCAGGTTGTATCCGATAAAAGTAAAATTTAAACAAAATAAATTAATTATCGGTTTGAGTTTGGGGTGTAAATATATTTCTTCTTTGACGGAAGAGGAAAAAGAACAGCTTTGTCGCAAGGTAATTAATTTTTTTGGAAAAGTGCCTTCAATTATTATTAACAGTTATCTAAATTTAATGGAGAACGTTAATTTCATTTCAAAGCCGAAAAGTTTTTGGATAAGGAGAATAACGGAAATGGAAAAGAAGGGAGGTTCTTGGGAGATAATAAAATAGTTCCAGCTATTGCTTTTTATTAAATATATATCATAATGCCAATAGGCGATTTAATCGAGAACAAAAGATTATGTCTAAGTGCAAAGCAGTTCTCGACTCTAAGAAAGTAAGGGAGCTTAGGGTTGAGAGCAAAGCAAAAAAGAATAATAGAAAGAAATAGGTTTTTAATCAGAGAGAAGATAATTTTAACCAAGCAGCAATTTTGGAAATTGTTTTATTTATAGTTTTTAACCAGTCGAGATGAGGTTTCGATACTTTGGAAAAGTCGCCAGAAAGGCGATTTTTATTTAAAATATTGATATATTTCTTTTTTGTGATAGTATAGAAAAACATAGTTCTTTTTATTTTTATATATCTAAGAATCTTTAGAGAGGAGGAAAAGAAAATGGACAAAAAGAAAACGGATGAAGTCGATTTCGAGTTTCCTATATTATTTTCTGATAATGAAAAAGAAGGACAAAAGGCTCGTTTTGCTTTAGAAAAAGCCGGGATACCTCGGGATACCTTTTGAATATCCACCTTGTACGGAGCCTACGCCCATGTTACTTATTGGTTTTACTTGTTATACCGGTCTTCGAGAAATAAAAGAATTTATTGAAAGTGAAAGAGCCCAAAAAATTAAGGGAAGATACAAAGAATAATATTATAGAAGAATTATAGAAGACGCGATTGATTGATCGCGTCTTTGCCTTTTGGTAAAGATAATTCTTTGGTAGAATGAACATAGGGAATAAAATAATAAATTAAAAAATATGCCTAAAATACATGAAGAAAAACTAAACAAGATAAAAAAGACAGAACTTGCTATAAATAAGAATCTATTTATTATTTGTGCTGTTATTACTTTCATAGTAATGGCTATAGTGCTAACAGAATTTTTTACCCGAGGAGCTTTTCCTCCGTCCGGAATAAACTTTTTCTACATTGGTGTTTTGTTCCTTTACTCTGTTCATAAAGAAATATTAAGGTGGTTGGAGAAAAAAGAGATAGAAAGACAAGGAGAATGTTTTGTCTATGCCTGGATTGCACTGGTTGTTATTTTGTATATCATCAACTTTTTGACAAAAGGTTATTTTAGTTATTCTTCAGAAGGTGTGTTTGTGCAATCTCTGAGAGAGATTACCATTATTGCCTTGGAAGTTTTTGCTATTTTTATCCTTACTAGATTATCTAAAACAATAAAAATAGCTCTGGAGAAAAGGTAAAAGATATTTGTAATTTAGAGAAAAGATTCTATTTGACCAAATTTAACCTAAAAAATTAAAAGATATGTTTGATAAATTAAAACAATTAAAAGAGCTTAAGGAATTAAGAGATTCTCTTTCGCAGGAGAAGGAAGAAGTTGAAAGAAAAGGAGTCAAGGTAGTTATTAATGGTGAAATGAAGATTGAAGAAATTCAGCTCAACCCTGACTTAGAAAAAGAAGAGCAAGAGAAGATTCTAAGAGAATGCATTAATGAAGCTTTGAAAAAGATTCAGATGACTGCTGCCAAGAAAATGTCTCAAATGACAGGTTTTAATATTTAATACAAAACCTGTTGAGGATTGATTTTTGCCAGTTGAAAAAGAATTCTAAAGAAAAAATGTGCGAATATGAAAATATTAAAAGCGGAATTTGTCAAAGGAGTTATTGGTGATGATTATAGCTTAAAAGACGATTTACCGCAGATCGCCTTTTTTGGCCGTTCCAATGTGGGGAAATCAAGCGTAATTAACTCTTTAGTTGGCAGAAAGAATCTTGTAAAAGTAAGCAAAATTCCAGGCAAAACCCGAGAGGCAAATCTTTTCCGTATTAATAATTCTTTTTGCTTTGTAGATTTTCCGGGATATGGATATGCCAAATTTTCAATCAAGGAACGCAATAAAACGATTAAAAGAATCTTTTGGTATGTGGAGCATTCCAATGTTAAACCCAAAGCAGTTTTCTTAATTATTGATTCTAAGGTCGGCTTGACCGTTCTTGACCGCGATATGATAAAAGCCCTTATAGAAAACAAGCATCAAGTTGTTATTATCGCGAATAAGATTGACAAGCTAAAGAAAGTTGCTAGAGAAAAACAGCTTTTATCTATCAAAGAAGAAGTACCGTATATAACTGTCTTGCCGTATTCGGCAAAAACGAAAGAAGGAAGAGATGAATTAATTAAAAAAATTATAAGTTTTATCTAAAAATTAAAAAATATGTACGAATTAACACTTTTTGAAGCATTATTACTTACTCATTTCGTGGTAGATTGGATATTTCAGTGGAAGTGGGAGGCAGAGAATAAATCTAAAAAATGGTTTCCTCTATTTTTCCATTGTACAGTTTATACAATAGGTTTCATTCCAGTATTTTTGATATATGGAATTAACTTAATTTGGTTGATATTGTTGTTTGTTTCCCATGTTATTCTTGATAGACGAAAGTTTGAGGTTTGGGTATTGGAAAATCTTAAAGGGGTTGTTAGAAAAGACACGTCGGAATCTCTTTGGATGATGTTGTCGATTGGGACTGACCAGATTTTTCATATTGTAATTCTAGCATTGGTAGTTATATTTAATTAGGAAAAAACTAGATTAATTAAAAAATAAGTTTATGAAAATAGCAATTATTTCTGATGTCCATGATAATTTAGCTAATTTAGAAAAGTTTTTGAATTGGGCTAAGGAAAATAAAATCGAGGAGTTAATCGTCTGTGGTGATTTATGCGCGCCGGCCACTTTGATTAAATCCTTGGCCCCAGGATTTTCTGGTAAGATTCATTTAGTTTTTGGTAATGTTTGTGATAGAGAAACAGAAATGGAAAAGGCCAAAGAACTTTCTAATGTAATTCATTATGGCGATTTGGGGGAATTTGAAATTGACAATAAAAAAGTAGCAGCTATTCATTATCCCGACAAAGCTAAGGAGTTAGCTGAAAGTGGTAAATATGATTTTGTTTTCTATGGCCATAATCACAAGCCTTGGGTTGAAATGCTTGGCAAGACTTATTTAGCTAATCCCGGAACTTTGGCTGGAATGTTTTATAAGGCAACTTTTGCCTTTTGGGACACAGGAACTGGTAAATTAGAATTAAAAATTTTAGAAAAGCTATAATCTAAACAGTTAAAGATCTGTTGATGCCTGGCGTTAACAGATTCTATGTTGAGGTTAAACTTTAACAGGGACACAAAAAGTCGCCAGAAAGGCGGTTTTTTGTTAGAATAAGAAGATGATGAAGCCGTTTTCCAAAAACATTATATTTTTGGACACAGAATTTTCAAGTTTGAACCCATACAAAGGAGAGATTTTATCTATTGGATTGGTTAAACTGAATGGTGAAGAATTGTATTTGGAACTGAAATATGACGGTGAAGTCGATCCTTGGGTTAAAAAGAATATCATTCCTACCTTAAAAGATCCCAAAGTAAGCCGCGAGACAGCCAAAAGAAGAATAAGAGAATTTATTGGTAAAAAAGAGCCATATTTAGTTTCTTATGTAAATCAATTTGATGCTATTTATTGGTATAAGTTATTTGGTGTTAACAATCATCCGGCGTATTGGCTTCCGATTGACTTTGCATCTATTTTGTTTGGTTTAGGAATTGACCCAGAGGCATATTATCACGGGGATAAGAATAATTTCTACAAAGAAATAGGCATTGACCATACTAAATACAAAGAACATCATGCTTTAGATGATGCCAAACTTTTAAGAGAAGTTTATTTGAAATTTGTTGAATATAAGTAACCTGGAAACTGTTGAGGATTGGTTGAGGTTTAACCTCAACCAATTTCCAGCTAAATTTTAGTTAATAGTTATGAGATTTATTGTTAAAATTGAAGATGAAAATATTATAAATATATCAAGAAAAATAGGGTACAGGCCCGTAGGCGTTAACAATCAAGAGGAATACAGTATTGTTAGGCCTATCGCTGGCAGTGATTATCCGAGATTTCATATTTATATTAAGGAAGAAAAAACAGGGGATTTTATCTTTAATCTACACTTAGATCAAAAAAAGCCTTCTTATAGCGGTGTCCATGCCCACAGCGGGGAGTATGAAGGAGAATTGGTTAACGAAGAAGCGAAAAGGATAAAAAGAATGATCGGACAAAACAATTAAATGTTTTTAATGCTGGTCGAGGTTAAACTTCGACAAGACACAAGAAGTCGCCAGGGGAGCGATTTCTTGGTATGCTGATATAATTAATAATTCAACTTTATGAAGATTCTAATTTGTTCGCTAACATATCCTTTGCTCAACGGCGTGACCGTTTCAATAAATGCAAGTGCTGACGGCCTTATCGCAAAAGGGGATGAAGTTCTTGTTGTTGCTCCAAAATATAAGGAAGGTAGGAATAGACCTGAACACCGCCCAGTACCTTCTTCTTATATGGCCAAAACTCTCGGTTCTTTAATTGGTAAGGACGAAAGAACTTTTGGGATTACTGCTTTTTATCATATACAAAGAATTATAAAAGAATTTAATCCAGACCTTTTCTGGCTTCATACTTTAACTTGGGCCCCAAATGCTTTTGAATTAAATATGCTTAAATCAAAAAAGCCAAAAGTGCTTACTTATCATACTTTGGTTGAAGCATACGGAAGAATATATGGAGGGGAGATTGGAGCCAACTTAATGAAAAGAAGGTCTGTATCTGTGTGTAATAAAATGGATGTTGTCATTACCCCAAGTAAAATCATTGAAAAGAAGTTAAGAAGTTATGGTGTTACAAAACCAATATATCCTATTCCTACTGGTATAAATAAAGTTGAGAAGTATTTTACCAAGAAAGAACTGCATGAAGAATTTAATATTCCTCTAGATTCTAAGATTTTAATTTCTGTTGGAAGAATATGTAAAGAGAAGAATATAGATGCGCTCTTGAAAATAATGAAGAAAATTAAAAAAAGAAATAAAGATATATTTCTACTTCTAATTGGCCCCGGTGAGGCTGATGAATTTAAAGAAATTGCTAAAAAGCTAGATATATCAGATAGGGTTATTTTTACAGGGCCTCTTCCGGTAGAAAAGGTGCAAAAATCATATGGAGGAGCTGACGTTTTTGTTTTTGCTTCTAAAACAGACACACAAGGACTTGTTATTGGAGAGGCGATGATGGCTGAAATACCTGTTGTTGCTTTGAGTTCCCAAATTATACCGGATGTTTATCCAGAAAGGACATTATTCGTATCTGACAACCAGCCAAAATTTATAGATGATGTCTTCAGTGTTTTAGAAAACAAAGAAAAAAGAGAGAAACGAGTAAAGGAAGCAAAGAAATTTGTTTTAGAGAACTTTTCAAGAGAAGCAATGACTAGAAAACAGAGAGAACTATTCTTAGGACTTCATAACAAGTAAAAAATATCGGAAAAATATAATTAACAATAAGATTAAATGAAATTATGAAATTTCAAAAAGAATATAAAGATTTAGGATTAACAACAACATGGATGATTGCTGTTATAGCAATTCTTGCCGTACTGATTGGTGGAGGAATTTATTGGTGGCAGAAGACGTCTGTCCCTTTCGAAGAACCGGAAGCCAATGAAGAAGAATCATCTACTAATGAAAAAATAGAATTTACTGGAGAATCCGAGGAGTCTATTGTAGATTGCGGCCATGCAGGACCGGAATCTTCCAAAGAGGAAGCCAAAGTTATGTTAAATTGCATGGAAGAAAGATTTAAAGAATGCAAGCCAGCAAAAATGATTATTAGTATGGACATGGGACTGTTGGGAGGTGAAATGAGTTATTCTTATGAAATCATTGGTCCAATGGATAATTCGTGTCAGATAAAGTCAGGGTTTCTCAAAAATATAAATCCTGACTGGAATAATAAAGAAATGGTCTGTCAATATGACAACGAAAAACCTTTTTTTGACCTTGACAATCTTTTCTCCGAGATGGATCTTCAAAATATGAAATGTAAAGGACCACTGTACGAATTGATGATAACAGTACCGATAGAAGCTAAAAATGGAGAGAAATTTACATCTTTAGCACTAGAAAAACCAGAAGAGGGAAGTGGTTATGAATGGAAAATGGATTATGACTCTGATTATGTTCAATTTATTGGGGAGCCTGAAGGCATTCAGTCAACCACTCATGTTATGTATGAATTCCTCGCCTTAAAGCTTGGGAAAACTAAGATGAGATTTTCTCTAGAATCAGAAGACGGTGAAATGATGAAAGAATTCATAGGTGAAGTAACGATTGAATAAAAAGAAGACGTATCTCGTTTTGTTAGTGATATTTAAAAGGAGTTCTATTGGAGCTCCTTTTAAGATGGTCTAAAAATCACTTTTTTCATTCTTTTTTAGACATTGGATGATTGATTTTGGTTCAGTTGTATTTCCTGATTTTATAGGATATCATGACTAAATGATTACGTTAAAAGGAATAAATATTAAAAACCTTATTAAGAGTTCGCTTTGGATAGGTTTGTATTTGGTAGGGCTCTTGGCAGTAATCTTTTCAATTGCGTCTTTTCCTGAAAAGGATTTGAATGCTGCACTTTTGTTCTTTTCTGCGTCAATAATAATTTATACGTTCTTAATAATTAAAGATTTAAAGTTTCTGAGCTTATTTTCCTTTATTACTATGATTCCGATATCCTTGGTAATTCTGGGGACTGCCGGTAATCAAGTAAACGGCAACTTTTCAAACGCTTTTGATGAAAAAGCGTTTTTATTGTCATTTGCGTTAGTCCTGTCTTTTTTTATAGTAAACTGTGTTTTTTGGATAAAAACAAGACGTGATTGGAAGAAATTGATGTCATTGTTTTTTATCGCTTTAATTCTTTTAATATTATTTGTATTTGGGACGGGATCTCCTAATTACCATCAAAATTTTGTATATACCCGTATCTTTATATCAATATTCTTTATCTTTAGTATCTTTTTAATCATGGAGCGCAAGAAATCTTTAAGAGTTTTTGGTATTCTGGGTATATTTTTATCAATAGGATTGCTTTTAATGAGCGCTGTTATGTTTGCAGCAAAGACATATGTCATTGAGGGTGATGAATGGGACTCGGTATATACCTTTATTAATCCAAAGGCAGAAGAAATGCTCGGGTGCTACAATCAAAATGATTTTGATAATTTTTGCAATCATTGTTCAGTTCAGTTGAAGAATAGTTTTGAAATAGATTCAAGCGCAATGAAGAATTGGAGGAGTATGTACGGCCAGTATTTGAATCTTGAAAAACCCGAAATTATTCGTGCTCGCGGGTTTTACTATATAGAATACCCTGTGAAATTTCAGAATGTGGAAGATATTTTTTATCTTACGTTTATGTTAAGTGATGTTTCTCCTGAATCTACGATATATGGTTTTAACCTTTCAAGCGAAAGAGGGGAATAAGTAAAAAGGTAGGGTGGAATTAACTTGACATATGATTGGAAAAAAAGTAGTAAGGAGGTAAGAATTAATTAACATTTTTGTTTTAAAAGTCGAAAAAACAATAAATTAAAAAATAAAATGAACAAGAAATTACTTTTTAGCATAATCCCAATAATGCTGTTATTAGCAGTAACATCGGTAGGAGCAGAATCATGTCCAGAAGGCATGGTGAAAACTCATTTGGAGACATTAACCGTACAGGCCACGGGTGAAGTTGCAACATCCAGCGTTTTGGATAGCGGAACAGAATATTTATTAAAAGCCAGTGGCACTGCTTTTGCAGGAGACACCATTGATTTTGATGCAAAATATTCAATTACCAATAGAATTTCTGGTGACACATGGACTGATACAGTTTCCGGTTATACATCCTATGGGACAGACCTGCTCGAATTGAAAGTAGATGATGAATTTGTTGATTGGGGTGCTTATGATGCTGGTCATATCTACTGGCAGAATATAACTGGAGGGGGAGTTTCTATACCTTTTCAAATTTATGATATTTATTATCCCAACAATACGGGTAGTTTAACTGTAGACATATATGAATGCGTGGTAGAACGAAGTGCGAAAATAACGTCCCCGAAAGAAGATGAAGAAGTTTCGGGTTTAGTTTCATTTGATGCAATTTTATACGATGATGATGAAGATGATAATGTACAATGGGCAGTCAGGAAGGGAACATGTGCTGCAGGAACAAATACAGTATTTGGGAATGTGGATGGTTTTAACGACGATTATACATGGACAAATAATGTGTTTAATGCGGTAGCAGACACTTCTGGATGGGAACTTGGAGAATATTGCTTTATCTTCAATCCTACGGAAGGATCTGGGGAAGAGAATATAAGGTTGACAAGAGAGTTTGTGTTGGTAGAACAGATAGTAGGGCAGACAAAGGCAGGAATTCTTAAAGAAAGCGGTGTTTCTGGAAAGGGAATAGATACTGCGCCCGGATTACAAAAGCCATTTAATCCTAAATCTAAAGCAGCTGAACGAGCAGGAAAGAAAAAGTAAAGAATTAAAGCAATTGATAAAGCCCCTTTTATTCAAGGGGTTTTTGTTTTACTTAATGTTGTCAATAATAATGACTTGACAAAGACGGAGAAGAGTGTTATAGTGTCAGTATAGAAAAGAAAGAAAGAAGGAGGTGTTATTAGTGGAAACGGAGAAATTTGGATTACGAGCCGAAGAATGGTTTATTGCTATCTTAAAAGAAGAAGGATATGTGGTGATGAAATCTACCTATAGTGAAGATCATTTTGACAAGGTAGATCTCTGGATTTGGTATAATGGTAGCTATATAGCAGTTCAAGTTTCAGTGGATAAAGAGGCAATCATGAGTTGGAAGGGAAAAGACGCCCTTCGACGCGGAATTGTTCCTATGTGGATAGATGGGGATAAATTGAAGGCCGCGTTTGAGGGAAAGAAAGCAGATGGACTAACTAAAACATTCTGGAATCGTTTAGAGAAAATTGTAGATAATTTTCCTATAAGAAGATTTCGGAATCCCCATTGGAGCTCTGTCTAGTTCCAATAAAAGAAGGTCATTAACAAATGAAGACAAAGTTTCCAAAAAATAATCCCTTAGTTTTATAATTATATAATTAAATTAAGGGATTCTTTTTTGGAAAAATTACATTATTTCTTAATCTTACATACAATAGCCTTTTGAATTTTATGAAGGGTAGTGCTCACTCCTATGCCAAAGAAACTGGCAACAAGAGTGATAGCAGACATCATCGGGATAAATGATGCTGAGAAGATTCCTCTGTATATTAAAGAAAGAACAAATACAGAGCCGTATCCTAAAAAAATTAAAGATATGGCAATTATCATTTTCTTTCTGAAATTCAAATTGAATTTTTTATGAAAGAAATGGGAGATTACCCCCACAACTAAAAAGAAAATAAGAGCATATTGTTTATAAATCACCATTGCATCTTCTTTATTAAAATCCATATCATATGCTCTTTCTCCGAAGAAGAACTTGACGATCAGAACAGAAAGCCCGGGATTAATCTTTTCCTGAATGAATACGATTATTATAAAGATAATAACCGCAAAAGATATAATCATTGGTGTGATTGCCACTATCCTGAAGAAGCTGAAGATAAAACCAATAATTAGTCCTGCCAGTTTGTTTTTATAGATTTGAATATCTTTTCCTGTGAGCATGTTTTATTATTTTAATTTAAAATAGATGAGATGTCTAATTTTAAAGTTAACTTGAAAAGCTAAACTTACATACTAAGAGACGTTAATTCAAAGAGCCGCAGAAAGCGGCCCTTTTAGTTGAAAATTATTGACAATCTTTGCCCATAATGTAATTCATCCAATCCTCCATAGAAATTCCCTCCCAAGATGAAGATGGCTTTCCAGGAGGGCAAAACTCATCCGGGAAAAATCTGGAAGTCCTCTTGAACTGTTCTATTGTTTCTACGTTTGATCCATTTATATTTATAGGGCAATTGTCCCAATTTATATCCTTTCCACTGATTGCCATTAAGCAAGGCTTATAGGCTCCTAAGAAAGGACATTGGTTGCCTTCTTGGTCTATCATTCTGCCACGCGG
>Ga0268281_1001809_pt1 | contig 11608 bp, 20 predicted proteins | sample saktaG_10_FD_190134 | JGI IMG/M metagenome (GOLD analysis project Ga0268281, IMG submission 190134) | Saline water microbial communities from Sakinaw Lake, British Columbia, Canada - sak_2011_5_24_50m | ecosystem: Environmental > Aquatic > Non-marine Saline and Alkaline > Saline ... | reverse complement strand
GGTCACCTCCTTTCCTTTTCGATTAGTCTACTGGGCCTTATTCCTGTTAGCCGGGACACTACTTCCGGTGTTGCCATGGTTGGAGTTAGTGTGCCGGCATCAAGGTCAAGATATAGCTGCATCCAGGGGCAGGTTCCTTCAAGGATGCGCCTCACCACCTCGAGCACCAGGGCGGCCATAGCCTGGTTGATTGTCGGGCTCTGGTCATCCGCAGCAACCGCCTCGGTGCAGCTCTGCTCTCTGGGTACCTGGGCGAGAATAGCTGGCTGCTGGATGGTAGGGAGCGGCAGCCTACAGCAGAGGTCGGCGATAAAAGACGGCCGCAGCTTTTCGGTTTTTGAGTTGCCGATGAGCACTTGGCCAAAGTTGCTCCCATTCCCAGAATCTACCCACCATTGACCGTCATGGAGGTGGTCGGCGATCGCCTGGCGAGCTGGGCCGTTATCAACACACCCGACAACTATTCCTCTGGGTAAATCACCAACTCCGACAGGTAAAACGCTGTATTGTATCGGGCGCTGGTATTTACCAGCCAGGCGCTTTGCCAGGGCCTCACTCTTAAAGAGCCCCACGTCGGCAGTGGTAAAGCTCTGGCGGTTCAGGTTGCGTTCCTCTACTGTATCCATGTCAATGAGTACCAGGTCTATGGCTTGGGGAAGCAGCCTGGCTAGACCATCAGCGACAAACCCACCGGTACCACCGCATCCAATGATTATGACTGCGGGTGTTCGGGAGTTATCTACCTCAAGTGTTTTGTTGTTCCAGCTCAAGGCTATCTTATACAAAGATATCCTCCTTCCCGAGGGGCATAAAGTAGCCGTAGACTCCCAACCGGAGCTCTACCGTAGGGAACAGGTTGCGAAGGTCTCCGACTACGGCATAGAGACAGAATCCCTGCTCATCATGGTCGTCTATACCGCTAAAGTGCGGGGGCACACCCCCGGTGTGGCTATGGATATCCAACACTGTGCCCGGCAAGGTCTCATAGGTCACCGAGGCAGCAGTTTGCGACTGAGAAGGTACGCCCAGGCTGTAGTTACCCTGCCAGGTAAGCGCCAAGTACTGCTCGATATCCGGCTTGATGCACAATACTGACAGTGCCAGGTTAAGGAAATACATGGGAACCTTCCCGTGGAGCAGCTGGATATTCTCCTCGAGGGGTGCTAGCCCTCTAACAACTTGAGGAGCAATACAGACGGTAGCTGCAAGGTGAGCGTTCTTTGCCTGGATAAATAGCCCATCGGCAGCCAGGATGTAATTATAGAAGACTCCCGGCTCTCCCTCGAGACCTGTCAACGAATTGGTCAAATAATTCACTGGTTTGGTCATCGTCTTCCTACTTCAAAAGATTTACCACCTTGCCGCACGGCATCAGGTCCCGCAGCGGATATCGCCTCTTCCCATCAATGCTCTCCCACAATTTGAGCAGTTCGTGGCCATATTTATGGGAGACCTCACCGCCGAGAGCTTGCGTGAAGAAGGCTGTAAAAAACTCCTCTGGTATTTTGGAGATGTCCTCCGAGTATTTGTGGCTGCCGGGGCAGGTATTGCCACCCTGATACACATTGTATAGTGGGGCATAGTAAATTGGCTCCTCCGGAGTAGCCGGCCGTCTCTTTACGGCAACGACCCCTGGCGGGGATCCTGCCCGGCATATGAAGATAAGTCCAGGCATGGGCAGCTTAAAGCGCCGCGGTGGTTTGAAGGGCTCGAGCTGCAAGGCAGCTGGCCAGACCTTTGGCGGGCGCCATAATGCTGCTACCGGTGCCCCATCCTGTCTATGCTGCCACCAGAGAGTATTTTCAGGGAGCACTCCTGACCCCAGCGGTATATCCCGGAGTAATGCCAGGGCAATATCCTGGGCGCTCACCATCTTGGTGGTAATAATACCATCGGCTATAACGTACATCACCACGCTTTGTCCGTAGAAATCGAGGCGCACCTTCAGTTCGTCGGCCGGGACCTCAACATTCTCCGGCAGCGCCCACTGGTAGCCTACCGGTTGTTTTGTCAGTTCCTGTGCCATTTATCCTCCTTCCTCATGAGCTAAAATGAAATCCACCGTCTGTTTGAAGTGGGCTAGTCCTTCTTTCTCATCTTCAAGCCAGGCAGCGAACTCCATCATTTTGTCGTAAAAAACCTGGGCTTGGAGCCATTCCTTGCTCATCGCCTCAACAGTTTCTTTGTCCCAGTCGTTTTGCATACCAGAGTATCGCATCTCCTGGTCGGTATCGAGGAACCAGTTACCAGTGGACTGGTTTATATACTGAGCCCAATTTCGCAAACCTGCCCACTTCTTTCCCTTGAGTATTTGTTTAGCAGCGTCAAGAGTGATGCCGTTTGCGGGGACTCGCTGTGCCTCGCGCTGGTATTCAGGTGTGAACCCGTCAACCAGGGCCACTCTCTCGCCTTCATCGTAACCTTCTAAGGGTGACTCAAAAAGATAGCTCATAAGCTGAGCTCCCAGCCTGGCACTATCCAGCTCGTGGTAATCTTCCCAGCTGAAACCCATTACCGTAATGGGTATTTCGCGCAGGAGCTCATAGTAGTCATCCTCGCACATCTCATCCCTAAAGCTAGGATGCAGCGGCAGGTACCGGTCCTCAAAGTGCGAGGCAAAGCATGCCATCTGTTCGTGGGGAGTAGGCTTCTCCAGTATCTCCTTCTCCCTTTCCGGAAGGTATTCTATGACCAGTTTCACAAAGTCATTGTAAGTCTCAACATTCCGGAAGACACCCAGGAGTATAGAGATAGAGGGAGGGCGAGCATTGCGCAGCTTCTCTCTCAATCCTTCCAGCGGGGTAGTAGGCTGTTTCCGTTTGTATTCCACATATGCACGTTCGTTCATAGCGTGCAATGTATCCAAGTCCCACATTCGTTCTACCTCTGTTATCGAAGAAGATTCTTCAGATGAGAGACAGCACTCTCTGTGTGCTGGGCATAGCTCTCAGCTTCCTCTAATGCGGCGTCGACCTCTTTGCTATTGTAGGATGCCTTCTTGATGTCGATATGGCCACCCTCGTCAAGCAGCTCCCAGGTGAGCGGTATAATTTTGAGCTTTACCTCCGGGACGTTCTTTAGAATTTCAGCAATATCACCCATGCAAGTTCACCTTCCTTGGTGCCATAGTCTGTAGGATCCCACGAGTTTTGCTATCTTGTGAGTCCAACAACTTATACTCAAAGGCTAAGCCTTTATCGGGCATCTCCCACACAAGGACCTCGCGGAGTTTCAATAGTACATCGAAAGACACTCCACATAACTGAAAATGGCGCAGCACGGTTACTGCTGCCTTTTGCCGGTTGCTCAGGTTAGTCAGGTCTACCTCTTCGCCTCGGTGCATTAGAGTACTAAGGTGCTCGAGTTCCTTAAAGTTGGTGGTATTACACTGGCCAATGATTCTGCGGCTCATAATATCAACCCCTGGCTATTCCCCGTAGTAGAATTGTCGAGCATAGGTCAATAAGGTCTCATCTTCCTCAGAACTGGTATTGGCGTACCTGACCCAGGGGGTAAACCAATCCTGATATTCTATTTTTGCCGTCTCTGGTTCTTGGTGCTGGCTCAGTTCCCCAGTAATCCTGACGGCTGGCCCCCCAGTGCACAAGAGGAGTTCATATTCTGTCGGTGCTTCGTCTTCCCCTGGTGTGTGCCATTCCGACCTGACTTGGAGCGATAGCGGGTCTTCGCTTATGCTCTGGCGTGCATCGTCTTCATTGTGGTATTGCTCCTTGTCCTCGTCTGTCGCTTTATCCCCCTCTTTGTAGTAGAGATTTATCCCTTCATAGATTTCTGCGTCTGTCAGTTCGCAATCTTCCCCTGTGCAATCTCGGCAATGCTCTAACCTCTTCACCATCGCCGCGATTGTCTCCAGTTGTGCTCTTGCCTGGTCTTTTGCTCTAGTGTCTTCTGTCTTTACCATTTCTACACCTATCCTTTCACTCCGACGCGCTTCTTGAAACGGTATACAGTGTCGTCGCCCTGGGTTTCCTGAGTCATCTCGGCGGTGGCCAGCTCGGGTAAAAAGCCGGCCATCATCTGCTTGAACTGGTCCGGGGTTACATCAGGACCTGGGTCTGGGTAAGTAATTCCATCGACAATGAATATTCTTGCCACGTTACACCTCCTTTCCTTTATTGTTTCTTAACCTCTCAGTTGTTAAGGTGCCTTTTGAAACGCATTGAGGACTAAGGTAAATATATTCTGGTAATCCTCATTGCCTGTTAAGCTTACAGGCTTAGGTAAGGTTTCTCTGACAGGTATGCCGTTGACTATTAACTGAGTTTTGGTCTCATCGTTTTCTCTGACAACTCTAATGGTAAACTCAGCCATCGTGCTTTCCATCTCTCCCCCCTTTACTTTAATAGTTATTGTAAACTTCCTCTTCCTCCACCCCTCTCTACCTCCCTAAGCTTTTTTCCCAGACGCCGGTACACAGATAGCGCCTGGTGCTGTTGGTGCAGTTCATCCCAGACCGCCACTGGCAGAATAAGACCAGCTCCAGGGGCTTTGGACAACGAACTGGTGGGGGAGCTGTTGGAGGTTTAGTAGGCGGTGGCTCTTTACGGGTGAACATAGGTAACTTGAATATAGCTCTCACCTCCCTTGCTTCATAGTAACGATAGTATCAGCCTATTCTCATAGTTCCTCCCCAAAGTAAAAAGCCCCCAAGCTGTGGGGGCTTAAAAGGGGTGCGATTGAGCCGTTCTTAGAAGAAGGCAAAAAAAGAGGGTGCTACGCTTCTGTAACACCCAGAAAACAACCGTATTGAAAGCAAAAAACGCCCCTAGTAACTAGAAGCGTTTTCTGCTTTTAGTGGTTTAGATAATCCTTAACCGCAAGTGTTATTAGCTTTGATACTCTAACCGCAACCTCTTGCGGAAGTGGCTTTCCGTATCTTATAGCCTTGCGTCTTTTGTTTTTGCTAGTGGCTTTTAAGCTGTCGCCTATATCTATGTATAGGTGAAAGTAGCTACTGGCTATCTTGACTTTGGCAAAGGGTTGAAGTTTAAGCCCGCTCATTCCTAGCCCTTCAAGGTAAAATAGCGGTTGCTTATCAAAGAATATGTCCTTGCTGATATTGCTAAACCGACCTCTTATCGGTAGTCTACGCTCACCTAGAGAGTGAAAGGCTTTTTGCTCTGCCTTCCAGTCTAGGCTGGCTTGCTCTCTATCCTCTGCCTTCCAGTCGTCAATAAGCCCTTCAATAAAGACTTCGTAGTGATGCTCTGGAATAGGGCAATTCTTATGTCCGTAGATACAAAAGCCACCGCTGTCAACGAATAGCTTGACTAGCAACACTTGACGGCTAGGGGTTGACCACTTTGGTAAAGTAGCCATAATTTAACCCCCTTCTGCTCAACCGAGTGTTAGTGTGGCTATGCCCGTTTAGTGCTAGGCGGGGACTAACTCCCGCACCTTGCGACCTTTGGGGTTGACCGCTTCCGCTTCCGCTTCCCTTTGTGCTACCGCTTCCGCTTCCGCTTTGGCTACCGCTTCCGCTTGTGCTATTGCTTCCGCTTTGGCTTTGGCTTCCAAAGCAAGGTGAAGCTGTTGCCTGTCGTGCTGTGTGATAGGTTCGCCAGCTTTTTTGGCTAGTGCGACTTGCGTCTTATAGCCTTCGGCATTGTCTTTGATAACGCTACCAGCGTAGTTTAAGAGGTTAGCGGTAAAGTTATCACGAACTAGCCTAACGCTGTCGCCTATCTCTTTGGCTACTCTAACAACAGGGCGACCAGCTTGCGTAAATCGCACCGCACCAGCTTTGTCGTAGCCTAGACGGAGAGGGCAACCTAGTGCGTCAACTGGTATAGCGGTATCTCCCTGCGTGTTAGTGGCGGTAAAAAACGGAAGCCATACTTGCTCTAGGTCAATTGACCACACTCTGCGACCTTGTGGCTTTTTGATACTAGGGATAAGTAGACTTTTGATGTAGTTAGGACTTTCCATTATGCTCAATACCTCACTTTTTACTTATTGAGCATAGCCACACTAACACTCGGTTGAACTATTCTATATGACCACTAGGTTGCTGGCTTTCAGGCATAACCCCTATTCACCGCTTGACCATCACCCAAAGCCCTTCTTATTATATGGCTCGTTTTTTTTGCTCTGGTAAGTGGTTTTTTGTAAAGTGCTAAAAACATCATATATCATAAAGGCTTTGTGATATATTAAAGAAACTATATCAATTCTTTGAAAGGGCTGACTCGGCGATGTCTAACCAAAGAAGTAGTATAATAGAGGTGTAAGAATGAAGGTCTACTTAACCCCTGAAGAAGTAGAGCGTATGGCACAGGCAGCCACAAACCTGCGGGACGGGTTGCTCATCCGCATGTTATTCTGGTTAGGCTGTCGTGTGTCAGAAGCCCTGGCAATCAGGGTAGAAGATGTAAACCCTGCTCAGGGCACAGTCACTATCAAGCACCTTAAAACTCGAATTAGGCTCAGTTGCCCCTACTGCGGTACCAGGCTATCGAGAGCGGCGAGGTTCTGCCCCGGGTGTGGCAAGGATGTCCCTGAACCGCTGAGGAAGGAGCAGGAGATGCACCGGATTAGAACTGTTCCTTTGGAGAAGCGAACAATGGACAGGCTGGTGGACTTTATCCGCCGGGATAAGACACAGGGGCTTATTTTCAAGATTGGGCGTGTCCATGCCCTGAAAATAGTAAAGGACTGTGCTAGAAAAGCAGGGGTAGAGGAGCTGGTAAACCCTGAGACCGGTAAGGTGCGCGGCGTTTCACCTCACCGGTTGAGGGATGCGTTCGCAATTATGGCAGTCCAACACGATGACTCTACCGACGCCATCAGGATGCTCCAGGAGCATCTAGGCCATCAAAGTATTGCCACGACTATGAAGTATAGAAAGTTATCAGGTAAGGAGTTGGCAGAATGGTATCAGAACCTGAAATCATAAGACCGTATAAAGGTGGGTTTCTTCGTCCGTTTGGGTTAGGGACATTCATAAGGGAATATCTTACTGGGGTTGGTCCCTATGGCTCATCGGAAATAGACCCGGTAGAGGGTGCTTGCCAAACCGATATCAGGGAGCAATATAAAATGGCATTGTTCAGGGAACACGCCGAAGATGCCGTAGCCAAGGAACTAGAAAGGCGAATAAAACGCAAGCTTCCTCCCATGACCGATGAGGAGGAGGAGAGTTTCAGGCTCCGTGCCTTTGAGCGAATCCCATACAAGTTTACCTCAATCAGGTCGCACAGCTTTGCCCGCTACTTTGGTATGTTAACAGGGTTGGGGTGGGTAGAACCTACTGGGGAAGAAGAGACCTCGGCATTCCAGGAGCAGTACCCCGGGGCTCAACCGAGGCGTTATTTCAGATTAACTGGTCAGGGACGTGCCGCTCCTGATTTTGATTGGGCTAATCCACAGCGTGCCCTTTATGGATACTCTCTCGAGGAAACCAGACAAAAGAATCAAGAGTCCAAGCAAAGAGTTAAAGAAAGGTTGAGAAACAATGCTGGATAGAGAAACGATTGCTGAGAGGATTATCAAGTTCGCCCAGGATAACAATCTTAAAATTCACCCTGGTCAGGAGCCTCTGAAGTGGGGGGACCTGCTAATAAAGCATGGGGGTCACTGCCCCTGCGTACGCGACCGGGATCACTGCCCCTGCGACTTTGTACTAGAAGATATCAAGGAATTGGGACGGTGCCGCTGCGGGTTATTCTGCAATGACGCCTTTGTCAAGTTATATAATGACCTTAATGCTAAACGCAAGGAGAAGAAGAAGTGGACCCGAAAGCCAAAGGGGAGTTCCTCAAGAAAATCAGCGTAAACGGATTCTCTATCGATGAGAAGGACAATCTGCTGGTCTTACATCCCAGGGGCGCCGAGGCAACAGCTCAGATTATCATTGAGGAGGTTGAGCCTAATGTTTGGAAGGCAGTTTCGGCATTAGGGCAATATGCCGGATTTGCTCGTGGTAAAAAGCGGTCTTACTTCGAGTCTTATATCAATCGGTGGGCGCTGGAGGCAATTATGCAGTCGGAGGGGTAGCCGGAGTCTCCTCTTTAGGTTCCCGAATCGCAATGATCTCGTCCCCACACTTGGATAATGTGATATCCTTGGTCCGGTAGATCTGGCAGAGCCTTACCCCTTTTTCATCTTCAACCAGGGCTGATGGAAATTCTATCTTGTCCCCAGCACCCGCCTTCACAAGCAACTCCAGGGCTTCTTCTGAGGTAACCTGTAGGACTTCAACCTTGCCTGACCTGATTTCTTCCTCGAGCTCCTTCTTTACCTCCTCACAGGGCTGACACTCAATATCGTCTAATAGGTATATTTTCCTCATATTATTCTCCTTTCCCGTGCCCTTTATTATATTCGTCTAACCACTCTGGGTGCTCTTTGGCTATTTTCTCCGCGGTAAGACCTTTTAGAGCTTCTTTAGCGGCCAGGGCTGACTCTGGAATAGGTATTCCCGTGCCGGGATTGACGGTTACACCAACCTTCCCCTTTATCGCTTTCATAGTTTCTCGGACTGCCCTGCGATATAAAAACTGGTCCAGCGTCGGCGGTTTCACCTGGCGAGCATAAGTAATTATTTGAACCTTGATTTCTTCATCCATGCCATCACCGTAAGGCATTCTAAGCGAAAAGAGCAGCCTCTGTCAAGGCTGCTCTTTTCATTGTTAAGTTGTCAGATGCCGCTAGGCGAGCTATTTTCCGTGCTTTTCTGCAACGCAGGCCGCAGTCTGTGGGACTACCCTACCCTTATAGACTGTGGTTCCGGTCCTACCAGCGCACTCACCCTTCTTGATTAAGAAGCCAGTGAGGTGCTTGGGAATTGTTCCCTTGGGGAAGCTGGCTCTCTTGACCACCACGATATCCGGGTTAAAGGGAGTGCGGCTGATGGACATCTCGCGACTCGCCATCAGCTGTGCAAGGTTAGCATAGATTCCTGCCATTTCGGTAACCTCCTTTCTTCCTGCCGCTGCCCAAAAATTAAGGCAAGCGACTTAAACTTTTCGCTTGCCCCATCTTTAACTAGACCTTAGTATATTGGCTTTAGGCGGTTTTACGCCATCAACTCCACTAAAAGACTAACACAAGGGGCATCATTTGTCAAGAGGGGGAGAGACTTTGTTCTAGGCTATTTTGGCGGGTTAGGTAAGGGGCAAATTTTGCACTGGGGGCAGCATCCGTTTTTGTCAAGTGGAGTGCCGCAGTGTGGGCAATTTACAGTAGGGACTCCTCTATTCACCTGGACTGTGCTCTGATGGTGCTCTGAGGGCTCCAAGGGCCAAGGAGCCCATCAGCTCCTTCCTGAGTGCCGATGCTTCACCGGATAGCTTCTTATAATCGTACTGCTCGCTTTCCACTGCGGCTACAGTTACCATGGGCGTAAGATCCTCAGACCACTGGGCTATCTTATCAAAGACGCTAGATGTTTGCCCAGCTCTTTCTGCTATTGGTATAGATTCGTAAGCAAGCCCAGCAATCCAAGAGCCTTTTTCACAACAGTCACAGGGGATGCGCTTTCCAGTCTTATCTGGGATGCGGCAGCCCTGGGCCAGGTGTTTCTCCAGCTGCCACAACTCCTTGGCTATTTCGCGCTTCTGGTAAGCAAGGGTCTCTTCACTGGTTACTTTGCTGACACCCGTTGTAGGGCTTGCTGTACGGCTCTGTGGCTCAATTTCAGTGGCTTTTTCGGTCTCCTGAATAGTAGGGGTTATGTTGAGGATGTTACCACGGAGATCTTCGGCAATAGAATGGATATCGCTGCTGGCTTCCTCCAGTCGCTCACGACCTCCGCGGACTATTTCTCGAAGCGGCTCCAGGGGGTGGGTTGGCAACTTTATTTTAGGTATTCGGGGCAGCATTTCTCTTCACCTAAAACTAATTGTAATTCCGCTCTTGGATGATGTCAACCCTGAGGAAAGAAGAGCCGCTTACCGACTTCCTCAATATCCTGGTCAGTTTTGAGGGCTCCCCTCACCCGCTGCTTTCTGCCTTCTCTCTCTTCGGCACTCTTGCCTAGAGGTAGGGAGCTGCTAGTAAATGCTTCTTTTACATCCTTCCTCAGTCCTGATAACTCCTCCTTACCCCCAGTGACGATTTCGTGAATGATGTCCATCTCAGTTCGGCCGACTCTTCCCTTCTGCAGGTCTGAGATTGTATCCAGCGTTTGCTTAAGCACGGTGGAGAGGTCCTGGATTTGCTTCTGCTGGCCGGCGAACTGGTCTCGATATCTCTCCTCTTTCATCTCATTCACTGATTGGCGCATTTCAGTCAGTGCTTCCTTCAGTGCGCTGTCGCCTCCGGTTTCACCGGTGATCTTTCTTATCGCTTCAACAAATGCAACTGGGTCTGTCATCCACGCGGGCTGAGCCCTGGCTCCACCTCCAAGTCCCTCTTGACCGGTGATGGTTTTGATCGCCCCGACAAATGCAACTGGGTCTGTCATCCACGCGGGCTGAGTGCTAGCTCCACCTCCAAGCCCTTCTCGAAGGGTTTTCCAGGTTTCCGCAGCTCTGGTCATTGCCGTAATAGGGTCGACGGGTTCTCCTTTCGCCTGCGCTTGCTGCATGAATTGAACGGCCATGAGCTCCACCCCAGAGACCCTGGCCTTGGGGTTTAGTATCCAGTGTCCTTCTGCATCCTGCATGAATGGTGATTCGGCCCCTGCCCTTTCATCTTCATCTGCCATTTTCTTTAACTCCTTTGCCTGGGATAGTGTTCCTCCGTCCTCATCTTTTCTCGCCATCCTAACAACGCTTTTTTCCTCATCAAAGACATACCTAACCCCAGCACCTTCTTTTGTCCCTGCTTCTGACTTCTGAATTTGATCTGTTGACATTCCTGCCTTCTGTTGGACCTCAGAGGAAATGTCAATCTGCTTTTCGGCAAACCACCGTTCCATTATGAGCTTTCGCTTGGTAGGAGCGATATCGCTGCTCCAGGCAACTAAGCCTTTGAGGAGAAGCTCAGGCTTTTCAAAGACACTGGGGCCACCAGTGTGAGAGATATGCTCGGCAATGTTGGTTGCCAGGTCACCTTTTATCTTGTACTTCCGGAGCAACGTGGCAAAGTCCTCCTCAACGATGGGAACCTCTCTTTCCTCCCCTTTTGATGCAAGATCTGGGTGCTTGCTTCTCAAATGGCTTTTTAATGCCGTCTCAGTTTTAAAAGGCTCATGCTCGCATCCTTCTACCGGACATTTGAACTCTTCCATTTTCTCCTACCTCCGTTATCCAGTTTTATTTGAGTCAAAGTGAACTCAGGGTTGGGTCAAGTCCTCTAGCTTTGTCTGACTCCAGGTTGACTCAAGGTTAGGTCAAATCCACTAGCTACACTTTGACTCAACAGCCACCCCCAGATTAGCTATTAATAGGAGGTATCCCTTTTACCCCTAGCGAGTACGTTTCTAATACCATCATTCCATAAAACAAAGGCTTTATGCCTCTATCGATAGCCAACGCGGTCAAGCCATTTTTGCTTTTGGATTTCCAGCCCCCAGCCTATAAACAGGTTCATCAGGTCAACCAGGTCTGGTTTGGGGATATCGCCCAACTTGAAAGCAAGCTCAGCAGAATCTCTGAGTATCTGCCTCATTTCGGCTGGGACTTTTATGTGAAGGTCATAGTCG
>Ga0268281_1001802_pt1 | contig 11645 bp, 26 predicted proteins | sample saktaG_10_FD_190134 | JGI IMG/M metagenome (GOLD analysis project Ga0268281, IMG submission 190134) | Saline water microbial communities from Sakinaw Lake, British Columbia, Canada - sak_2011_5_24_50m | ecosystem: Environmental > Aquatic > Non-marine Saline and Alkaline > Saline ... | reverse complement strand
GTTGTCTACTCCTTCAGAGTGTCCACTCAAAAATGCGTCCTCCTTGTCTTCATAGATGTCGTATTTTTTGTTTTGTTTTTTAGTCATAAGTTTATTTAGTTAGGGGTTGGTTGAGATGGTTTATCTTCTAAAACATTGGCTAATCTTTTCCATACCATATCTAATCTCCTTTCCTGCTCTATAGCTATTGTAGAAGCGAAAGATATATTGTTAATGCTTAACCGTGTATAATCAAAATTCAAAGAGATATATAATTTAACTAAATCTTCCAATTTTACTTCCTCCTCCACTATCTCTCGTTTTTGAATAGCAGCATATTCGTCAGCGTATTTAACAATGTTTTCTCTGCTTATATATGATTCATGTTCATAATAAAGCCACTCGTCAAAAGCATCAGGCATATCGTCATCTAATACCTGTGGGTTTTCTTCTGCGAATTTGCTTATTAAGAAATCTTTGAATGTTTTGTATTTCATAATTAGTTGATTAAATTTTTATTCTCATATATGTTGCCGATGTTTTCTGCTGTTTTGTCATACATCTCATATCCCAAAAAAGAAGCTCCATCATCAGCTTGTTCTTTATATTCTACAACTTTAATTGAGCAGTGACCATCTGGAAATGTTTCCTTTATTATATCCCCATCATAAATCTCAATACCATTCTTATCTTTGCGACCTGTGTATTGGTCTCTTGATAATATATTATAATGTTCTGAAAATATTTCTCCTTCAATCTCTTGAATAGTAAGATGTGTGATAAATACACCACCAACTTCTAAATCTTCTATTCTATACCTAAATTTTATTTCCCTTTGGTTCATAAGTTTGTTTATGTTAATTTTCTTCATTATCTACATCCACCTCATTATTTTCTTTATTTCTAAGTATTAAGATATGTTTTACTTCTGCTTCTGTTAAGTTCAATTCACTTTGGCAATTCTCGCAACAGAAATATCTTTTTACTGGAAAGACATTATCTACCATTTCATTATAAATGATTTCTCCATCAACATCTAATTCTACTTCTTCCCATACATAAGGAGCATCTGTTCTTGCTATTATGTTAGTATCTTTTGTTAGATCTGCCTCACAATTAGGGCATACATATTTACTTTCTTCCATTATTTTATTTATGTTATTCGTTTAGATCCTTTTCTTCATTCCCTATTGTTGTAAATTCTTTTACTTCTTCAACAACAAATCTAATGAAATCTTCTTGATATCCAAAGGCATCATACATTTCAAATGCCTTTTCTTCTGCTTCTTCTTCGTTTCTTGCCTCTACTTCAAAGAATCTGACAGCAGGTTTAGGATATACTCTATATTTTTTATCCATAATTTTATTTATTAAGGTTTTTAGTAACTACCGACCAATAATTACTTTATTCCTGCCCTAAAATGCCTTTCAGAGCAGAGTAAAGTGATTAGTTGTGATAATCTATTACTACCCACCACTTATTTATAGCGTGTTCCTCTTTCAACATATCTATTGTTCCTTCCATCTGTTCTTCTGTATCTATAAATTCCACTTCTTTGTATTCTTTTTTCATTTTCTTAAACAGATCAGAAGTCATCAGCATTATATCATCAGTATCGTGTCGTGGAGATTTTCCCCAAGAGAAAGTTCCACTTCTTCCAATAGGGCAACTTATATTGCTATATTCTTCTGGCTTACATTCATCCCATATCTTTATAACTTCTTCTATTGCCTCTTCTTTCTGTTTTTCTTTATTTTTGCTTCCATAAAATACTCCATCAACTCCACTTTCTAATTCAGGATATTTCTTTTTGAGTAATTTGCTTACTTTAAGATCAAAATCTTTATACCATTCTTGTAATGAAGTAAAAGCACCACTCCATCTTCCACCAACTTCATACCAATCTGCTTTGGGGCAAGTATATATTCCACTATCACCAGCAAATCCATTCTCTTCTAAAAATCCAATAGCATATTCCATAGCACCTTGCTTGTCTTCTGCCTCTTCTTTTGGAATTACTACAAAATATAAAAAATGCATAATTGTATTTATTTTATTGTTAATTTACAGAAATAATTACCGACCACATAATTACCTCATCACTATCCTCTATTAAAAATAAAGAATAGTATCAAGCAATTATTCCCTAAAGATTAGTTTGGTTCTACATTTAGCACATAATTGCTCGTATTCTGTGCTACTGAAATTACCATCAATCAGTCCATAATTCCCTGTATCAGTATTCCATTCTCTTGTTTCTTCAATAGGATCAAGGTATTTTTCAATAATCTTATCAGGATATTCCTTACAAATAGGACAATAAAGAGTTTTCTTATTCTTTTCTATTGATTTAGGTTTTTCTGTTAATTCTTCTATTATTGCTTCTCCATCCAATATCCTTTGTTGTCCTTTAATTATCATTTCTTCTCCTTCATCTATCATTTCTTGTCCTGTTAATTTCTTTTCTTCCCCTGCTTCTGTTTTATCTTCCATAATAATATCATTTTGTTGATTACTCATAGTTTTATTGTTTATTTTATTATTTTACGACCTTTCTTTTATTTTATTTCTCCTTTCTAATACTTTGTAGATCCAAACTTTTGAGTATCCAAGCATTTTTCCTATCTTAATGATAGAAAATCCATCTTTTATGTAGTATAATTCAATTAAATCGTAGAGTTTAGATCTTTCTTCTTTGAGTTTCATTTTTGCTTTTTCAATATCTTTCTGTAATTTTCTAACCATTTCTACATTCTCTTTAATTATTTCTTTCATAGTTTCAATGATTATTTGTTATGCTACTTACTTTATAAAGAATATCCTCAATAAAACATACTTCTTGATAATCTAAATCATTTGTTTCAGCATTCATTTTGTCAATAAACTTACTTATTTCTTTTTGTCCGTAATTTTCACAGATAGTTTCAGAAGAGCATTCTTCTTTTAGTTTTGCTACTAATCTTTCTGCTTTTTTAGTATATTTAGTAAAATCTGTCATATTTTTATTTTTATTTGATTATTTTAGCATTCTGCCTCAAAACTACACTCACTATTCTCTTTTACACAATTTAATATCTTCTCTCCAAGTCCTAATCTCGCAAACCATTGTAGTATTGACCTTACTTTATCTTCATCAGATATTTCTAATACTTTTTCAATTTCTTTATCACTATACATTTCTGCTTTACTAAAAAACTTCTCTAATTTGACTAAATTATCTCCTAACTCTTCCTTACATTTTTTAATTCCTTCTTCAAGATCCTTAATATCTTCTTTTCCAAAGTAATAGCTTAGATAATTTGGATCTGATACTTCTCCTCCAAAAAAACTCACATCATTACTACTTTGAACCGCAAACCAAAACTTTCCCTCTATATCTCCACTATAATATCTTCCCATATTTTTATTATTATTTATTCTTTTTATTATTTTATTAACGACCTTACTTTTTGAGTAATTGCTACTCATCTATGCCCTCTACATCCCCCAAAGAGTAAAGAGCATAATCAATAGCATACTTTCTTCTAAACTAATCAACTTTTCAAAATAATCTTATTGCTTTGATTTCTCTTGGATGTAATTATTCACATTCTGTTGAAAAATCTCGCAAGGATTTATATCGTCAATTCTTTCATACAATTCATAACTAAAATCATCATCATCTCTTACATTCCAGAACATACCAAATACTTTTCCTTTTGTCTTCTGTTCTTCATACCAACTATCAAGTAATTTCTTTTGTCCCATTGTTAATTCTCTCATATTTTTATTTCTAATTTACTATTTATAGCAATTATTGACCATTTAATTGCCTCATCACTACCCTCTACAATTCAGTAAAGGATAGTATCAAGCAATTAATTCTTAATCAATTTCTTAATTTCTTCGTCAATTATTTTCAAGTAATTCATCGCATCTTCATCACTATCAGAAAAAGTAATTTCTAATCTTAATCTATCTGTCAATTTATCTAATTTATCTTTCTTTTTAGTATTTTTATCTCTTTCTTTGTCTAATTCAGCATTCTCGTAGCAAGTAGATAACCCAAAAACATATTTTTGAGTTTCGCCATTATACTCGTTGCCCATCTTAAATCCTGTCTTTTCTAATTCTTTTTCTATTTCTTCTTTTCTTTTTCCTACCTTAATATATTCAGATGCTAACTTCTTTGCTTTTTCTGATGGATTTTTGTTAAACTCCTTATAGTATTCATTATACCTTTCATCCATTTCTTGCTTTGCCTCTCTTATCTTATTTTCTAATGCCTTAATCAACTCACTCTTTTGAAGATTTGTTATTTTTCCTTTCATCTTTTTATTTATTTTATTGTTAATTTACAAACAATTATCAACCATATAATTATATAATTGTCTCATCACTACCTCTAACCTTTGTTAGAAGTAGTATCAAACAACTATTTTATCTCGTTCATTGCTTTGTCTTGTATATATCTTTCTATATTCTGATAAAGGATCTCTGTATCATTTAATTTTTCTATCTCATCGTAAAGTTCAAGGGTAAAATCATCGTCTTTTGATAAACTCCAACTTAATCCTAATATCTTTTCTTCTGGCTGTCTTTTATACCAATTATCAAGTAATATCTTTTGTTCTTTTGTTAGATCTCGCATATTTTTATCTTTAATTTACTTTTATCTTATTTATTTTCAGTTCTTTCTTTTACTATTGCTTCCCATTTCCATAATTCAATTTTCTCATTAAGTTCTTTGTTCTCTTTTTCATTAAGTTTTACAATTTTTCCAGTGTCAAACTCTAAACTCCCTCTTACTTTTCCATTTCTAAACTTCCTTGTTCCATAAAGCATATTTTTGTTTTGTTTTTAATTTACTAAAAGCAACCTTTTGTTATAATTGCTTCAATTCTGCCCTCTACCTGCTATGATAGAGAGCAGTATCAAGTAATTATCTAAAATCGTTTTCCTTTGCGATCTCTTGTATAACTCCGTCTAATTTTATTGCTTGTCCCGTGCATTGTCTTCCCCAAACTATAAAATCAAGATAATCAAAAACTATTTCTCCCCTTTCTTCTAACTCTTCGCCTAACCATTCTGTAATACTCCAAAACTCATAAACTTCGGGGTAATCTCCATCTTCATCCTTTTCTCCATCTTCATTCATCGGATAGTAATTTTTACTATCATTAAGTATCTCTGGCTCATCTTCAAGGGCTTTTCCCATCGTTAAGCATAAGTTTTGTATGATGTGTCTATCTACAACCAAACTTGCTTGTTCTTGGCTGTCTAACTCTTGTTTTTCCATATTCTTTTTATTTATTATTTTTAAGGTTCAAGGCGATCTCTTTAATTGCCTCATCATTGCCCTTTACTTGTTTTATAGTAAAGAGCAATGTCAAGCAACTATAAACCTAATTTTTTAGCATAACTATCAAGTATCCAAATTTTTTGTCTCCATTCCTTGCTTTCGTAAAGTTCCTTTATTTCTTTGTATTTCTTTTTTTGTTCTTCGGTCTTTGCTGTCTTCTTAAATGCCTTAAAGAGTGCTTTTTCCATTGGTTCGTATTGTATAGCCCATAAGCCTTTTATCTCTTTTGGTATCTCTTCCTGTTTTATCATATTTTATTTAGTTATTTTTTTAAGGTTCGTTGTGTCTTCTTAATCTCTTTATATTATAGCATATCGTTTCTGCCCTTTTTAACCTTGTTATATATTGCTTTATCGTGTCCGTGTCCTGTATTAACTTTTCGCCTAATCTCTTGTATATAGTAGTAAAGAAGTTATGGAGGGGGGATGTAGTATATTATAATTAGATATATATATATTGTTTGTTTGGGGGTGTATCTATCTCCCCTCTCCTCTTACCTTATCATTAAGCCATTGTCTTCATCTTTTAGTCCATCTCTCCATCATTTAAGATGAAAAGATGAGTAAAAGGTCAAGCAAGTGTTTTTATCTGCTGGTCTTCTCTTGCTTTTTCATTATTTACTAATGTTGCAAGTGTCTTTATTATGTAGCATTTCCATTTCATTGGGTCAAAGTTTGGGTTATCCATAACAAGTATTGCTTTTAAGTGTTGTTCTATTAACTTTGCTGTAATATCCTTGCCCTTACCCTCTATGAAGAAGAAGAAGGCAACCATATCAGCAAGAGCATTAAAGTGTTTCTTTGTCATAATGATATTTTACTTTTATTATTTTTATTAAAGTGCTGTTCTTTTTTAATTCCATTTATATTATACCATATTGAAAGAGAGGAGATGGGGGAGGGTATCTTTGGGGTTTTTGATATAGAGTGATATATACCCCCCTCTGTTACATTTGGACATTATCGCCCTTCTTCAATACATTTATACTCCTTAGTTATAGTTAAGGATCATCATTATGTGTGTATATGTAACTATTAGGTGGATATTGTTTGACAATATATATATATAGTGTAAAATAATGGAAGAGATATGGACACAGTGTCTTAATGTTATATATAGTTCTTTGAAAACTGGGGCTGAAAATAACAAACATGAAGAATACAATAATTAACGAACCTCATGTGAGGATCGTTTGGCGATTGAGTAAACTGCCAACAGTAGATGAACTACTTAAGCTTGTTGATAGCAAGTTAATTACTCAAGAAGACGCAAAAGAAATACTTTTCAACCTAGAGACCATAGAAGATAGAGACACAAAGAGTCTACAATCTGAGATTAAATTTCTTAGAGAGTTAGTACAAAAACTCTCAACTAATAGGTCGCAAATAATCACTACGATTAAGGAGATAGAAGTTCCATACAAGAGATGGGATTGGTATAGACCATATTGTAATTGGACTACTATTGATTTAGGCAATTGTACTACAGCAAATCATATAGATGGGATAGCATCAGCTGGAACATGCATAGTTCATGCTGATGCAACACTTGCTTCTTTTAGTGATATAAAGACCTTTTAACCATTAATTAATCGGCCCCAGTTTTTAGAAAATTATATGTCACTTACTAGACGACAATTAACAGGTAAAAATATCTCTACAGGTTTTAGTGGTATTCCAGATGATACATGGAAAGCTCTTCAAAAAGATAAACAGAGGCGTAGGTTTAAAAAATTCTTTATTAATCTTTTGAAAAAAATCAAATGGATAAAGTAAAACCAACTGATATAATTACTGAAAACAAAATTGCATTTGTTAAGAAGCTGAATAATCAAACTGGCTATCCTAATGACCTTACTCCTGAACAAATAGTAAGGTTAATTTATTTCTTTGGCGCAAGGAAGTTGGCCAGAAAATCTATTAGGGGAGATGGGGTTACAAAAATGTTGTTTGATAAATTATCTTCTATTGAAAGGGAAGGCATTGATAAAATATTTAAATGGTTTGGATATACTGCTCCTGATAAAAGATCTTTTGCTTCTGCGTATAATGCTGTTACAATTAAGTTTAAGGAAGTTCTTACTTTTCTTAGAACTCATCCTGCCTATATCACTACGGAAATCTTCCAGGCAATCCAGACTGCTGGTTATTCAAATGCTATAAAGAATATTGTTTTAGTTATTGACGAAAATAGAAAAGTAGTTCCAAGAATAATTAATGAATCTTCCAAGAGTAAGGTTGCTCCTTTGGGAAAGATGGAAACTTTGTTATGGGAAATGCAGTCTATGTCAATGGACAAGTTAATGATGATCCTTCAGAACATTACTATACAGGATATTAAGAAAGCTAATTTAGGAAGCAAGGCTAAGGCCCTGAGAGATATTTATGCTATGTTGCACATGGCCAAGCAAGGAAACAAGAATCCTAACATGACACTTATTAACTTAAATGTAAATACAGCAGAACCAAAAGAAAAGTTGGTTGCCTATGCTGATTACATTTCCAGAAATAAAGAATAAATATGCAATCAAAAGAATTATTTGATAAAGCCCAGATAGAAACTTTTTATGATAAACCATTTATAAAGAGTTTTGTAAAGGCAGTGCAAAAGATCGATTCTCAAATCACTCCTTTCTATTTTCCAAACACATTTCAATTAGTTTTTCTCTATAAAAAAATTATAATTTATAAAATAATTCTTAACAAAACAAACCTCGAAGACATTTCAGTAGATTTGCACTTGAAAAATATATTGAATACTGTTATTATGTTGAGGAGTAATATTATACCTAGTAAATCTGTCTCTCTACTTCAAGAGAATGTACGGAAAAATTTTAACAAAAAGAGAACAGGGCGTATACTAAATTAAAAATAAAAAAAGTAATGCCTTCAGGAGTTTATTCAACTAGTAAAAAAAAAGGACTTTTTAAAAAAGGAAGAACTGCTTGGAACAAAGGTGTTAAAGGATTTATGTCAGAAGAAGGAAGAGAGAGTATGAGGAAGTTTGGCACTGGAAGATATTTTTCAAAAAAAACTCGTAGGAAGATGAGCAAATCTCATAGCAGAGAAAAGTGTCATTTTTGGAAGGGTGGTATTACTTCTATAAATGCTAAGATTAGAAATACAGTAGAATATAAATTATGGAGAGACTCAGTTTTCATAAGAGATAATTTTACCTGTCAAAGATGTGGACAAATAGGAGGAGTATTGAGAGCACATCACAAAAATAATTTTGCTACTTATATAGATAGAAGATTAGATATTACAAATGGATTCACTCTTTGTAATGATTGCCATAAAGAGTTTCATAAACGGTATGGAATTAAAAATAATACCGAAGAACAATTAGAAGAATTTTTAATTTAAAACTGGTAAATTATTATGAAGAACGTAACTGGTACAAATGTCGCCATCGAAAAAGATAAAGATAAATATTTTTTAGAAGAATATTATGTTCCTCCAAAAGATACAATGGAATTTATCTTCGATGTATATTCAAAATTTATTAAATGGAGAGCTTTAAAAAATCAACCTTATAAACAGTTTGGTGGAAGAACCCTAACGGAATGGTTAGATGATTCTAGAAAAAAATTCTGGGGATATATCCCATTAAATGAAGACGCTGAGACGCCATCTTTTATGATGCCTGATACTCGTAATCAGATTATTTCTATCCTGGCCAAGATTGCTAATTTAAAGATGAAAGCGCACTTCGATGGAGTGGAAGGGTTTGACGCTATTAAGGGGATTATATTAAAAGATTTAGTTGAGTATTGGAAACGTGGAGCAAATAGAAAGCTAGAGAACTTCTGGCAGTTTTTGTATAACATTGAAAATGGAACTGTAGTAGTCTTTACTGCTTTCAAAAACAGATTGAGAGATGTGAAAGATGTTACGATGTATAATCCTGATACAGGAGAAACAAAATATACTGAAAGTAAATTAGATGAATCAGATGTGGAAGATGAAATTATTAATTTAGAAGATCTGTTCTTTCCAAAGATTTGGGAACCAAGTATTCAGAAGCAAGAAGAAATTATTGTTAGGTCACTTCTAAAATGGGATGATTTTAAAAATGAATTTAAGAATTATTCTAACGTTAATTATGTAGTTCCAGGATCTCAATTCCCAGATGATTCTATCTTTGCTGATTTCCTTTCTTATGATGTTAGGGGTGGAGATTTTGTTGAAGTAGTTAGATACTTTAATACCTACAAAGATCAGTATGCGATTATTGCTAATGGAGTTTTATTAAATCCATTAAGAGTTAAAAAAGAAAATAAAAAAGATTTAGTAGAAGAAATTTCTCCTCTTCCTTGGAACCACAAAAGATTACCATTTTCAAAAACTATCTTCGAACCACTGGATGCTAGTTTCTTCTTTGGAGTTCCACTAGCACAGAAAGTAAAATCTCCACAAGATGCCATTAATAAAATGATGGAATTGTTATTAGATAGAGAACGAAGGTCTATTGCTGCTCCTATTATTACCAATGATCCAACTGCTGAACAAGGATTAGAATTTAAAGCTGGAAGAGTTTATCAAGTTAATACTGACGTAAACCAATACAAAGAATTACCAGTAAGCGGTGCCTCTGGTTCTTTTTGGAATACAATTACCACTCTTCAAAGTACGATTGCTAATACCGGTTCAGGTGCTGCTGGATCTTCAGTAATTCAAAGTCGTCAGCCAAAGAGTGCTACAGAAAGAGCGCAGTTAGCACAGCAGCAAAATGAAGCTAGTGGATTGTATTATTTATTCTATCAGGATTTATTAGAGCAAAAGACATGGTTGTCTATAAGAAATATGATTCAGTTTTATACAGCCGCAAAGACAGAAAAGATTATTGGCAAACGTAAATTTAAGAAAGTTCTTTCTCTGTCAGAGATTGATTTATTAGAAGGTGGAATTGGAAATAGAGAATTAAGAATTACTGATACTCCATTAAAGTCTAACGAATTGTATAAGGAATCTTACATGAGGTCTCTCTTTAAAAAAGAAAGAGTAGAAATTATTGAGGTTACTCCTAAGGCATTACAGTTAATACAATTTGATATTAAGATTACTTTCGAAGCTGAACAAAGTCCTGAAAATGAAAGATTAATTTTCTTAGATTTTATGACTAGGTTGACAAATATGTTTGGTCAGTCTGGATTATTATCTCAGAAGAAAATGCTTTATAGAACGATTGAAAAATTCGGAGAATCAATTTCTGATTTTGTAGATGATAAAATGATTTCAGATTATGAGAAAGAAAGATTTGGCTTTACTTCAGAAGAAACACCAGTTGAACCTGAGGGTGGACAAATGAATGCTCCAGAAAATCAAGGTGATCGTGGTATAGAATCAGTATCGCCAGTAACAAATATGTTGCAAGGAAAAAGAGGAATGATGAGTGGCGCGAAAGGCCCTACCCAGAGAATGATGAATCAAGGATTAATAGCACAATAATTAAATAAATAATTTAAAATATGAAACATCTCATCCTAAAATTATTTTCTGCCACAGACTTATGGAAAGAGATATTAGATCGTGAAGGATTTTCTGAGCCAGAAAGAAAGATTGAATCTTTATCAATCTGGTCTGGAGTATTTCATAGCTCTCCACTGTTGTCTGGATTTCTTAAGAAGAGGGAGATTGATTTATTAAAACGTTCTACCTTGAAAGATATTTCTTCAGAGTTTGTCCTTGGACAGATTGCTGAAAACAGGTTATGGCAATCTTATGACGTTGAGCCAAAATCTACACAGGTCGAAGCTACTCCCACTAAGGAGAAAGTTGTAGATAAGACTAAGTTTATTAGTAAGTGGAATAATAAAGACAAAAAATAATATGCCTATAACTGAGAAGGGAAAGAAAATACTTTCCGCAATGAAGAAAAAGTATGGTGCTAAAAAAGGTAAAGAGGTTTACTATGCATCAATAGTAAAAGGAAGTATTAAGGGGGCAGAGGGAAAGGGAGGAACAGGAAAACTTGCTAAAGCTAAGAGGACTTATGCAAAGAGGCATAAGAAAATAGTTTCTACAAATCGTTATGGTAGAAAAGTTTAATTAAATATTTTTATGAAAGATTATTCAAAATTATCTATTGAGGAAAGAAAGGCAATGAATGCTAGTGCTAGGAAAAAACTAGCAGAGGGTGCTATAAAGGGAGTCAAGAAATTAGGAGAGGCTGCATTAAGAAGTACTACTCTTCCTTTTAGAACTGGTGTAGCAATAGGGAGTGCTTTACGGAATAGATTTGGAAAATCATTGCCTAAACCAAAGATGAAAATGGAAAAGATAATGAAGTATAAAAAGATAATGAAGTATAAAGAGAAATAAT
>Ga0268281_1001797_pt1 | contig 11666 bp, 12 predicted proteins | sample saktaG_10_FD_190134 | JGI IMG/M metagenome (GOLD analysis project Ga0268281, IMG submission 190134) | Saline water microbial communities from Sakinaw Lake, British Columbia, Canada - sak_2011_5_24_50m | ecosystem: Environmental > Aquatic > Non-marine Saline and Alkaline > Saline ... | reverse complement strand
CCCTTAATAATTGGCCCACTACTACCCAGACCCTCCATATTGTAAATACTGCCAAATCCTTGCTCGAGCATACCTCTTAATGCTAATACTGAGCCGTATATCGCACCTATTACATTTGTGTTGACTACTTTGTTAACCAGATCAGGCGAATATTCCTGAACTCCAATTTCAGCATGGCCAACACCAGCATTATTAATCCAGATATCGATATTGCCAAAGCGGGCTTTTGCTGCATCCCATAGAACCTGCACCTGGTCAAAGTCAGTTACATCACAAATATAGGCCAATAAACGGCTCTGCTCGTACTTGGTAGCCAGGAAACTATGGGCTTTGTTCAGATTATCCTGAGAATGCCCGCTTATGGTCACAGAACAACCAAGCGCTAGGAAGGAGTCGGCAAGACCAAGCCCGATACCGCTGGTGCTCCCGGTGATAACGATGCTTTTCATTATCCAATTGCAAACACAATTTTACAAATATATAGAGGCAGCAATAGGAAGAATTATCTAATATACTTTCCTTCTTACTCCCTGGATTATTATTCCAACAGTGACGAGTACCATTCCCACGATCGTAGTGATTATTACGCTTTGATCAGGTAGCGTTTCGACTGTAAGGCGTTTCAATAGTATGCCAAGTAATGCCCAATCGACGACAAGACAGTAGAATATATCTCTTCGTATGAAGAGTATACTCAACGCAATTGCTATTCCGACAACAATAACCACTACCGCCCAGAATTGCTCACCAAGTCCAAGAGTATTCCAATTTACATCAACCAGCAGAGCGGTAACATTGGCGATTGTGGCTATGGTTATCCAGCCAAGATACACGCTAAAAGGAAGATGTACCAGGTATTTTTCAATTCTGGTTGCGTCTGCTTTACCAATGTGTAATCGTAAATAGATTGCTATTAGAGACCCCAATATTGCAAGCATTAAAACTAAGGACAGAGGTAATATTTCGTAATGCCAGGCGAAAATCCAGCCGATATTTGCCAGACAGGAGATAAAGAAAAGCACCCCGATATTCTCAATGAAAGATGATTTCTGCGTATCCTTTCTGATGGCTATAATCAATCCATATATGACAAATATAGCCATCAGTACATATATTAAACCCCAAATAGAAAAGGTCAATCCTGCCGGCACAAATAAGTTAGGATACTGATCAGACAACACCCCAGTTGTCTTATTGTTTATGGGAAGAGCATTGGCGAGTCCATTAACTATAATTGTACCTAAGAATCCAATCAGGTTTAAAATAGATAGAACCAGAAGTCGACTGTTTCTCATAGCCTTCTCCTTCAATTTAATTCTTCATTTGTGGTAATACTATTCCACTGCTAAACCCAAAGTCAATTAAGGCATAATATTTTTCCTTAGCAGTAAGAAAGAACAGCATTGCATTGTGTTTACACGATTCAGGTAACAAAAAAACTTAAATCGTGGCGTCTCTTTCAAATTTGAAATTTATAGCTAATTCTATGCGGACATCCCAATCCACGTCATCCAGCGGGTAGGATTTCATATATATTTGCCAGAAATCACAATCACTTGGCTTTTTCACCCAGCCTTAATGCTGCATATTCAATAATAATCCCATAGATAATTCCCGCTATGAATCCTATGGCATCTTCAAAGCCTGTGGAACTATAAAAAGCGAAGGAAACTAGCAAGCCCAGGAATGCTCCACGCCCGATCGCGTGCAGAGTGTTTAGCTTACCCCAAGCCAGACCGATTACTAAACCCATAAGTAAGCGGTTGAACCAGAAAGAAAAGAGATAAACAGCATCACTTTCAAATCCTGATCTCACTTGGGCACCTATAATACAGATAACCCCCAGCAAAGCGCCTGTAATAATGCATACCAACATTCTTCTTGTAAACATAATTTTAATCACTCCTTTATGGATTATTTTCCGAAAAAAATTGCCTTTCCTGCAGATTTAGCAGCACTTTCGCTTAGAATCCAGATACTATAATATAATAATTTGTAATCGTTTTATACGGCAACTAGCTATGTGACCATTGAGTTAAACCTGAGGCTGAACAAAAATAGGTTAGTAGGAAGAAAAGTAAGCCTGATACTGGAGGCAAAAATGAAACAGTTGGAGTGAACCCCTGAGGCTGGTCACAATGGGTTAGGAGGATTAGGAAGGTCTGGCAGGGTCAGAGTATAATCGACAGGAGAAAGGACCTTGCCATGAAGAATCAGAGAAGTTTCAGCTTAGAATTCAAGCGCCGGGTGGTGGAGGAGCTGATGAGTGGCGAAAGCCGCCCCGCGCAGCTCAGCCGCAGGTACAACATCACCTCGAGTGTGCTTTACCACTGGAAGAAGCAGTACAGCCGGGGCAAGTTCAACAACGAGCCTACCGAGGAAGGGGCTCTCCAGGATAGGATAGAGAAACTGGAGCGGCTGGTGGGGAAGCTCACTTTGGAGAATGAGTTCCTGAAAAAGGGGCTCCAGCACAGTCTCAGCCAGTCTCAAAGAAACGGGAAATCGTCGCCTCTCTCAAACACATCATCAGGTATATCCGCCGGGGGTGTGGACTGATGAAACTTCCAAGGAGCAGCTTCTACTACAAGCCAAAGTCGCGGAGTCCTGAGCGGATGGAGGCGGGGGCTGACTTAAGGGACAAGATCGAGGCCATCTGTCTTGAGTATACCCGCTACGGCTACCGGCGGGTTACCTATGAGCTGAGATACCGGGGCTGTCACGTGAATCACAAGAAGGTGCTCAGGCTGATGCGGGAGAGTGGCCTGCTCTGCCGGGTGAGGCATCGGCGGGTGAAGACCACCGACTCAAAGCACCGTTTCCCCAGGTATCCCAATCTTATCAAGAGGACGGTCATCAGCCGACTGAACCAGGTGTGGTTATCGGATATCACCTATATTCGCATCCGAACAGGCTTTGTTTATCTGGCGGCGATACTCGACGCTTATTCCCGGAAGGTGATTGGCTATGCTGTTTCCACCGCCCTGGATACCGCGCTGACGCTGGAGGCGCTCAAAATGGCGATAGACCGGCGGCAACCTGGCCCCGGTGTTATCCATCACTCAGATCAGGGAGTGCAGTACGCCTCAGGCGACTATGTGGCAGAACTCAAGAGCCACGGATTTGAAATCAGCATGGCGCGGGCAGGTAACCCTTACGAGAACGCCATGATGGAGAGTTTTTTCAAGACACTGAAATACGAGGAGGTATATTTATGTGAGTATGAGACCTTCGAGGATGTGGTAGCCAGGCTTCCCTATTTTATCGATGAGGTCTATAATCGGAAGAGGCTTCATTCGGCCCTTGGCTACCGCTCACCGAATGACTTCGAGGGATTAGTGCTTATGCAGGAGAACAATGGATTACCCAGCCAGACTCTCCTAACCATATCTGTCTAGCCATAGGGGTGCAGTCCAAGTGGTATGAAACACTATTCGAGAACTACGGACAGAAATACGATAGTGAGAGTTTTACTCAAGGAACGATAGGAGAATGTGACTTTATTGAGAAGGAAATTGGCTTTAACAAATCCATAAAGATCCTGGATATTGGATGCGGGACAGGAAGACACTCAATCGAACTGTCAAAACGAGGTTACAATATCATGGGGATAGACTTATCTGATTCGCAGCTTGCTAGAGCAAGGGAGAAGGCACAAAAACGTGGGCTAAAAATCAATTTCTTAAAACACGATGCAAGATCTTTACCGTTCGAAAATGAGTTTGACTTGGTAATAATGCTTTGCGAAGGCGCTTTCCCACTAATGGAAACCGATGAAATGAATTATGAGATACTCGAGAATGCCACAAAATCACTGAAAGACAGTGGTAAGTTCATTTTCACAACACTTAACGGACTTTTCCCTTTATACCATTCAGTTGAAGAATTTTGCTCTTCTAATCGCGATCGTAACATTACAGAGGTTGAAGACGACAATGGCAACAAGAAGAAGCTGGAATGTAATGAAAGATATTATTTACCGAGTGAGATCACGTGGCTGTTGAAAACGTTGGGATATATAAAGATCGATATATTTGATGCGAAGCTCGGTGCTCTCTCAAGAAATGATAAGCTAACCACCGGAGATTTCGAAATGTTGGTTGTTGCTGAAAAACAATGAGTACGGGTTTTGCGCACTAAATACATCGAAACAAGGTCGTTGTTGAATATGCTAAACATTAAACTAATAATGTTTAGCGATAGGGCACTAGTTTTTTTATTGCCGTCTGTGCAGCACGGAAACCGCACATACCATGGACACCAGGACTGGGTGGTGTCGAACTGGAACAAAGGAAAGTATCTTTGATTGGTGTTTCATAAGATACCGGTGGCAGAATCAATTTCTTTAGGCTTTGCGCCCCTCCCAGAAAATCTCCCCCTACACAGTTAGGATTATGCCTCTCTAAGTCTGCAGTGGACATGGTATGTCGGCCGATTATTCTATCCCTAAAGCCGGGAGCAAAGCGCTCTATCTGGGCTTCGATTCGCTCTGTCATATCAAGAGTAGAGCCGTTGGGCACATGGCAGTAGGCGTAAACGATATGTCCATCACCGGTTGCCCGGGTATGGTCAAAGAGGCTCGGCTGAGTTAGAATAACAAAGGGTTTCTCTGGATGCTTCTGCTGATTTACCTCTCGTTCGGCGGCGGCAATTTCCTCAAGATAACCACCGATATGTACGGTGTTTGCCTTATAACATTCCTTGGCTTTCCAGGGAACGGGACCGTCTAAAATCCAATCGCACTTGAACGCGCCGCATCCGTATTTGTACTGCCTCAACTTGTTGGCATAGGAGAAGGGCAGTCTGTTTTCGGCCATCTTGAGGAACTGATGGGGAGTTACGTCCAGCAATATCACGTCGTGCGGTGGCAACTGCTCCAGTGATTTGACTTCATAGTTGGTAATAATATTACCCCCCAATTTGGTTAGATAACCTGCCAGGGCATTGACAGTTTTTTGCGAGCCGCCCTCGGGGAAAGGCCAGCCGTCAGAATGGGCTGTTATACTCATTAAAAAACCCGACGCGAAACTGCCTCTCTGCTCAAGCGCCATTCCTGAGTGAGCCCCCATACCAGCAATCAGTGCTCTAGCCCTTTTCCCCTTGAAAAGTCTTCTGGCAAGTTCGGTAGTAGAAGTTAATGCCCTTCTGCCAAAATTCAACATCATCAACGGATGGTGCAATGGAATCCTGGGGAATCGCATTATTTCATCCATAAGCTCTTCTGATCGATTAACGAGAGGGGACATCAGTTTTGAATACACGTCTTCGTCGACACCATCAAGGGTTGCCACCGTGTCAGACATAGACTGGGAAACCACCACCGCCGTGCCGTCATCAAAGGGATTGGCTAGGGCGAAGGGTGGTGTGACCCATTTCAGTCCGAACTCTTCCAGTGGCAGCTTCCGAAAAAAGGGTGAAAGTTTTGCCTGAAGATGAACCGTGGAGCACACGTCGTGGATATAGCCCTTCTGTATCAGCTCCAGGGAACGGCAGCCTCCCCCGATTACCTCGTGCTTCTCATAAACGGTTACCTCCAGGCCAGCCTTCGCCAAGGCGATAGCTGCCGCCAGACCGTTTGGCCCTGAGCCAACCACGATAGCTTCTTTTTGATCCCTGGCCAACTCAACGGCTCCGTTTAAACAAAGTCGTTATATTCAGTGGCAATGACCTTATCTGCGAGTTGTACCATATGTTGCCAGCTTTTTTCCACTGCAAATCACTGGCGGGACGGTACTTCTTCATTTGCACATTCTCTTCCACACCTAGATATTTGGCCAGTGACGATAATACATGCTTCCAGATGTTCTCCTGGAACTTCGAGCCGGCTATTGTAAAGGCGACCTCGAAAAATGGATCGGATGCACGAACCAGCCCCTGTATCTGAACATAAACCGAATCTTCCCGCTCATCGACGCTAAAGGTAATCCAGCCGGCTTCCGGGTGGCCCTGTGGGGTAATAAAGGTAAAGCTTCTATCGTCCATATACAACACCATGACGCCGGTACTGACGATGCCGCCCGGGGTCCTAGAATCAATAAAGATCATCTCCCCGGGCGCAAGCCCTTTGCTTGTCGGATAGAAGGCATTTTCCGGTATCTGAAACTCCACAAAGTGTTCCTGCATGGCTAGCATGATGTCTTCCTTCTTTATCCCAGGTTTCTTTATTTCTATCCAGTAGGTCTTTTCCCACATCGGGCCAAAGCCCTGGAGCTGACCGATAACCCGTCGTCTGTCCATATTCTTAACTAAGGCACCTTCTGGCTTATCTGTGACCCGCAGCTTGCTAACCGTCGTCGCCCAGCCAGCATCGGATTGCTCACCGGCTTTGAAATCCATCTTCTCAAGTTTGGTACGTTCGCCCTGGGATAACGATGCCGCTTCTTTGTAAACACCATCAAGTAGCGTAATACCTTCCTCCAGACCGGTCAAAGCCAATATCTCCCTGTAACGCTTGTTAAGCCTGTAGGCAAAGAGCTTTACTCCATTCTGCTTTGCCATAGCGGTGAGTTTAACCAGAGCGCTGACACCGGCGTTGTTCATGTGGTCCACAGGACGAAAATCCAGAATAACTTTATCCTTTCCGCTTTGTAAAGCCTTTCTAAGATGAACAAAAAGAGGGTCTTCGCTTTCGGCATTGAGAAAAGCATCAAGAGTAATGACACTTGTCGGTTTATTTAGAGAAAATGACTTCATTTCCTTACACCCCCTATTAAAACCTTAATCTTGCGCTATTATAGCAGCTAGTAGCGCAGAAATGGACCGACAATTATTTGTATTGTACAACACTATTGCATTTCTATAAAAAGATGCTATAATCCTTAAACCTCATACAGAATGACATTGGAAGGTGGGAGATGCCAAATGTAAGAGTATTCTTCACCAACATGTCTGTACCCATGCCTCTTCATAAAAAGCTCTACCTTGTCTTCCGTAATAATACTATTAAGATAATTAAACGGCAGTCTTGTTGCGGTCATCCCGGCGAGCCTGGTTACTGACAGGAAGCAGAACAAAGCCCTCGTGAAGGGCTTGACAAAAGGAGGTAAACAATGGTTACTGAACTATCAACAGAAAGCCGACTTGGTCGCCTGCGTATCTGGAATATTGTTGTCGGACTAATTCTCGCAGTACAAGCAGCCATGATCGCAGTGCTCACCAACGATTTCTCTCTTCCAGTGACGGCTACTTTCATGAGTGGACCGCCCGGAACGGCACCCGAACTTTACCACTGGTTCAACATTTCCACAGGCTGGGGAGTTTTTACCTTCCTAGCAATCTCGGCACTCGCCCTGCTGATTATCGCGTCACCTTGGGTCTTCCCCTGGTATAAACGTAATCTCCTCGAGAGCCGCAACTACGGGCGCTGGATAGAGTACTTCTTCAGCTCCTCGATTATGATTGTACTCATCTCCCAGATATGCGGAATCAGCGATATCGCTGCACTACTGGCCATCTTCGGCATCAACGCTAGTATGATCCTGTTCGGAGCACTGCAGGAGAAGTATGAAAAACCGGGCAAGCCGAATTTATTGCCTTTCTGGTTCGGCAGCTTTGCGGGCATCATCCCCTGGATAGCGATAGTCATCTATGTCGTAGCGCCCGGGTCGACGGTATCTCCACCCGGATTTGTCTACGGGATTATTGTCTCGCTGTTCATTTTCTTTAACTGTTTCGCCGTCAACATGATATTACAGTACAAGCAGGTGGGACCCTGGCGGGATTACCTCTATGGCGAGAAGGTATATATAATTCTCAGTCTTACTGCCAAGGCACTGCTGGCATGGCAGGTGTTTTTCCCAGTATTGATGTCGTCCTAGTTTTTGAGTGGATTTCTCCAATTACCGGGACATTGCATTTTGGGTAAGTGGAGGAGGAAATGAAAATACAGGTAATAACAGACAGCACAGAACATAAATAACGTCAAGGTTTTGTTGTATCATTAATTCTGTCATTATCTGGTTTCAAGATGGTGAATTTGGCCCGGAAAAAGGTTTACTCATCTGGTACAACGTAAGGTATGGCTAAGCGCGGTTTTACTCATTTCTTGTGGATAACGAATTGACAGTCGCCGTGAATACGATTTTTGATACGAAGAGGTCTTGAAATGGAAGAAACTGAAGAACTATCAGGGTTAATAAAAATACTTCTCACTTCACAACGGTTCGCGGTACTGGCAACTCTGTCCGAGGGACAGCCATATAGTAACCTGGTGGCCTTTGCTGAGACGGACAACCTGAGGAGCTTGCTCTTTGTCACTAGCAGGAAAACCCACAAGTACTCAAACACTCTAGTAAGTAAAAAGGTGGCTCTTCTTATTGACAGCAGAACAAATCAGACTTCTGATTTTAGTAGCGCGATAGCTATCACAGCTTTAGGTACTATTGACGAAGTCGCCGCAGAAAACAAGGACTACCTGTCAGAAATATATCTTTACAAACATCCCGAACTCAAAGATTTCCTCAGTAATCCATCAAGTGCGCTCATGAAAATTGTGGTAAATAACTATATCGTTGCCACTTTCGATAGTGTAAGGCGTTTGCTTATAGGCGAAACTTAATTATTTTTCCTCAGAATGGACAAGAAAATAAAATAGTAGGCGGAGGCAGAAATGGGAAAACTTACTCGAATAGCTAATATCAACGACCTGACCGAAGGAACTATGAAGAAGTATCAGGTTCAAGGCAAAGAGATACTAATAGCGAGAACTGAAGGAAAATATTATGCTGCCCAGAACAAATGCCCCCACCTTGGCGGAGACCTTTCCAAAGGAAAATTAGAGGGAAATACTGTAACCTGTCCTCGACATGACTCTCAATTCAACCTAAATGATGGTAGCGTGGTTCGCTGGCTCAAGGGAACCGGACTCATTTCAACCATCGGTAAGATGCTCAAATCACCACATAAGCTGATTACATACAATACAAAGATAGAAGGGCAAGATATCATGGTGGAAATATGAATTCATTGTAAGTTAGGCAGATAGTGTAACGAGAAATGCGCTTGATGGGAAAATAGACCTTTAATTATGATTTTCAAGGAGGAACTATGCCAGCACTGCAGGCATTCTTTACAAATATGTCAGTCAGAATGCCTCTCCATAGGAAGCTCTATCTTGTTTTTCGCAATAATATGATAAAAGTAGTCAAAAGACAGAGTTGTTGCGGGCATCCAGATGAACCCGGCTGCTGACAGACAACGAAATAAACCTCTCGTGAAGAGGTGAAGAGTGCTACTGGCAATTCCAGACCGCCGGGGTAATTAGGAGGTGCAGACATTACTACCATCCAGATTTATGATACCAAGCAAAACCGCCTCGTGACTGTAGCCAAAATCGAGAAGCCGGATGTGGTATGGAAGCAGCTGCTGACTAAAGAGCAGTATAAAATCACGACCAGAAAGGGGACAGAGTCCCCGGGCACCTGCCCCTTTGACACACTCCATGAACCGGGAATCTTCCAATGTGTGCGCTGTGGCACCGACCTTTTTCGCAGTTCTACCAAGTTCAAATCAGGTACGGGCTGGCCCAGTTACTATGAGCCAGTCTCGATGTTGAATATAGTTGAACAGACCGACAGGAGTCTCGGAATGATACGGATTGAGGTACTGTGCGCCCGGTGTGGCTCCCACCTCGGCCATGTTTTTGATGATGGCCCACCACCAACTAGCAAACGCTATTGTATGAATGGTATTGCGCTAAAATTCGTACCCGAGGGCAAACTGTGAACAAGGTAGTCTCATTAGAAGTTGCTACCCTCGCCGGTGGTTGTTTCTGGTGTATTGAGGAGGTTTTTCGGGAAGTTGACGGCGTTGAGAATGTGGTTTCTGGCTACACGGGAGGCACTATTGTCAATCCGACTTACGAGCAGGTTTGCACTGGTAAGACCGGTCATGCTGAAGCAGTCCAGGTAAAATTTATTCCATCGAAGCTTTCGTATCGGGAAATCCTGGAGATTTTCTTCTCTGTCCATGATCCGACAACATTGAATAGGCAAGGAGCGGATGTAGGCACCCCGTATCGCTCATCTATTTTCTACCACAACGAGCAGCAAAAAAGAGTTGCTGAGGAACTCACTGGAGAACTCAGTAGAGCTCAATTGTGGAATAGACTCATCGTCACACAGATTGTCCCACTGGGTACATTTTATCCTGCAGATGTTTATCACCAAGAATACTTCTCTCGACATCCCGAACAGGCTTACTGCCAGATGGTGATTTCACCCAAGATCAGCAAGTTCCGCAAGCAGTGGACAAAGCATATTAAGTGATGGTCGAGATCTTGAATGTGAAAAATATTGCATTTTGTCTCGCTAATCGTGGGCACAAACACTCATTTTGTTACACTTCGATTCCTAAAACTACTAAGGTCTCAATTGCTAGATGAAGTCGTGGCTATTACACCTTTCCTCGCTCTTTCAGTCCATCCATTAAATGTTTTGAAAGCTTTCCCTTTGTCTCCTTCGCCATAAGCCCATGCACACCAGAACATTTTACAGATTTTGGGCTTAGTACCCTGAATAGCACATTTGTATTCCCCTTGATTAACTTTCAGCAGGAAAGGGCACTCATCCAGATATTCGCCAGTTTCAATGTCTTTCCATATAATGACACGATGCAGACCATAGACAGATTGCTCCACATAGCAAAGTATGTCTTCACGCCTCTCTTGTATCCAACGCTCGTAATCACCTGGTAAAAGTATTAATCCGAAATGATGCTCCCCTCTGCAGCACGTGCCGCAGGAGGAGCATCTTGGTATTTCTTCTATATCCATCTCCAAAATTACGCAGCCACATGGTAGATAATGCCTGTGGCTGCGCTATATTGTCTTACCTCCTTATTTTTGAATTTACCTCCTTTTTCTGCTCGTTTGCCCTCTCCTGTTTTGAGTCTCCGTGGCTTCTGCCCTCAACCTTTTAAAATTTCGTTTTCTGCCGCAGTGTTTACAAATTCCAATTTCGTTTGAATCAATTACCCAGTAATGTACGCACTTATCGACCCTGATTACCATTGATGTGCCGACACGCTGTTCAAACGTGAAATCACCCAGATTGCCAAGATATTCCTTGATCACTCGAGAAGGGCCGGGTTGTTCAGAGCCGTACACAACCACTCTTGCGTTCGGAGATAAATGACGCTCCCAGTTTAGGAATGCTTCCTTCACATGCTCATATTCGTGCGCGGTATTGATATACAGTAAACCCACCTTCTCTTTCCATTTTCTACTGGCATCCTCAGAGTCCGCATGTAAATAATTTACGATAGTTTGTACCCCGGCCTTCTCCAGATTAACGATGAATCCTGCATTTGTATTTTCCTCATCTGCTTCAATATCGTCTGGTCTTTCCGAGCGTGATCTGATGCTGTATACCTTGCTCATATTTCCCGCCGCTGAACCTTTAGCCAGCCATATAGTGGACACCCTTTTTCCTCTGCCAATCTCGACGATAACCTGACCCTCAGGCACATTTTTTGCCAGGTTATATAGCAACTCGCCTTCAGCATCGGAGATACCATCTTCAATACCGCTCGTTATCTGTTTCACATTGGCTCTACACTATTAAGTGTGAAAAGGGATAGTTGAAAGCACCCGCTGACCTCTGTAGCCTTAGGGTTAGAGAAACTCAAAAGGTAAGGAGGTCAAAACGGGTGCAAGATGATTGTATCGCAGT
>Ga0268281_1001796_pt1 | contig 11670 bp, 11 predicted proteins | sample saktaG_10_FD_190134 | JGI IMG/M metagenome (GOLD analysis project Ga0268281, IMG submission 190134) | Saline water microbial communities from Sakinaw Lake, British Columbia, Canada - sak_2011_5_24_50m | ecosystem: Environmental > Aquatic > Non-marine Saline and Alkaline > Saline ... | reverse complement strand
ATTGGTGAAAAATCCTGATATGAGATTAAGGTAGACCGAGGTTAACAAAAATGGATTCTATTAGAATTTTTGAAATAGCTAGAGAAAAAAATATATCTTCTAAGGATATTATAAAAGTTTGTCTTGATCTTGGTTTTAAGGTTAAGGGTCATATGTCAACAGTTAATCCTGAGCAAAAGAAGGAAATTTTAAAAATTATTGATAAAGGTAAAAAAGATGTGGATGGCAAAAGGAAGTCTGATTGGAATGAAGAAAAATTGCTAAATATCAAAAAGGTATTGGATAAAGAGCTGGATAAAGAAGAAAAAGAAGGAAGATTCAAGGTTAAACTTTTGCAAGGGAAGAAAAAAATTGCAGCAAAGAAAAGCAGCAAGGTTGCAGAAACTGCAAGCAAGGAATACAAAATTGATAAGACTAAGGAAAAAATTAAGAAAAAGCCAGAGATAAAAAAGATTATAGAGCTTTCGGAAGGGATTACAACAAAGCAGCTATCAGAAAGAATAAATATTTCTTCAAGTGAGATCATACAGGTCTTATTTGATATGGGAGAAACTGTAAATATTAATCAAACACTGGATAGGGATTTGATTGAATTTTTATCTCATGAATATAATTTTAAGTATAATATTATTGGGTTTGAAGATAAAATTGAAGAAATTTTTAAGGATTCAAAGGAAGATTTAGTCAGGAAACCTCCAGTTGTTACAGTAATGGGGCATGTAGACCATGGAAAAACAACACTACTTGATGCTATCAGACAAGCAGATGTAGTCCAGAGTGAGACAGGAGGAATTACCCAGCACATAGGAGCTTATCAAATTAAATATAATGATAAAAAAATTACTTTTATAGATACCCCTGGCCATGAAGCTTTTACTGCAATGAGAGCTAGAGGAGCAAGAGTCACGGATATTGCAGTAGTGGTTATAGCTGCAGACGATGGAATTATGCCTCAGACAATTGAGGCTATTAACCATGCTAAAGAAGCAAATGTTCCAATAATAGTAGCTATAAATAAAATTGATTTACCAAATTCCAATCCTGATAAGATAAAACAAGGATTGACTGAATTTAATTTAGTACCTGAAGAATGGGGCGGAGAGACTATTTTTGTAGAATTATCTGCAAAGAATAAAACAAATATTGATGAGCTTTCAGAAATGATTCTACTGGTTGCGGACTTAAATGAAATAATGGGAAATGAAAAAGCAGAAGGTAGTGGAATAATTATTGAATCAAGATTGGATAAGGGTATGGGAGCAGTTGGTACTGTTATTATAAGAAGAGGTAATATTAAAGTTGGAGATTTTTTTATTACTGGTAATTCTTATGGAAAAGTAAGATCAATAAGAGATGAAAAAATGCAGATAATAAAAAAAGGAGTTCTGTCTCAACCTATTGAAATATCAGGATTTTCATCTGTTCCCCAGGCTGGAGATAAATTTTTTATAGTAAAAAATGAAAAGGTAGCAAAAGAAATTACAAGCAAAAGAGATTATGATAGAAAAATGTCTAAACTGGCAGGAGTAAGGAAGCATATATCACTTGAGGAATTATCTGAAATATCAAAGGAAAATGATATAAAAAAGTTAAAGATAGTACTAAAGTCAGAGTCTTATGGCTCACTTGATGCAGTTGTGAAGTCTTTAATAGAATTGGAGAAAGAAGAAATAAAAATTGATATTATTCATAGAGGAGTTGGAGCTATTTCTGAAAGTGATGTACTTCTGGCGGATGCTTCAAATGCGATTGTTGTTGGTTTTAGAATTATCTCAACACCCAAGTCAAGAAAGCTTGCTAAGGAAGAAAACATTGATGTAAGGACCTATAACATTATTTATAAGTTAATAGATGATATTAAACTTTCTTTAGAAGGATTACTTGAACCAAAAATAGAAGAATTAGAAAAGGGGAGAATCGAGGTCAGGAGGGTATTTAAAATACCAAAACAAGGAGTGGTTGCAGGCTGCTATGTATTAGAAGGCGGTGTTGATAGAGGTGATAAGGTAAGAGTAATCAGAGATGAAAAAATAATTTATGAAAGTAAAATAGCGTCCTTGCATAGGTTTAAAGATGATGTAAAGAAGGTTAATGCTGGATATGAATGCGGGATAAAGGTTGAGAATTATCAGGATATAAATAAGGGCGACTTTCTGGAAATATATGAATTAAAAGAAATTGAAGGCAGCAAGAGTAGTAGTAAATAAGATAAAGTGGATAAGATAAAAAAAATTGAGGTTGATCTAAAGCGGGAAATAAGCTTTATTATAAACTCTAAAATAAATGATCCCAGATTGGGGTTTGTAACTATAACAGGCGTAAGACTTTCAACTGATTATAATTACCTGGATGTTTTTGTAAGCATTATGGGCAGCGATAAAATTATAAAAGATACTTTGATAGGTCTAAATCAAAGTAGTGGATTCATTAAGAAGAATTTAAGAGAACGTGTTAAATTAAGAAATATGCCAAGAGTTAAATTTATTATTGATGACTCTATAGATACTGGTATGAAAATAACTAAAATACTTGAAGATCTAAAAAAAAGTTGTCTGGTCTAGATAGGTGTAAATAATTTGAATCTAGTAAGATTATTAGAAAAGTTAGCTTATATTATAAATAAGAATAAAGATTTTTTACTGGTAACACATACTTACCCAGACGGAGATGCTTTAGGTTCGCTTGTAGCTTTATATGAATTAATCTGCAGGCTAAAAAAGAATGCAATAATGGTATGCGTAGGAGATATACCATATCAGTATAAATTTTTACCTTCGATAAATAAAATCAAAACAAGTTTGGATAATATTAATGATATTGATAAAAAATATATAACTATATGTCTGGATAGTGCAGATGAAAATAGAATGGATATTAACATTAATAGGATAAAGGAAAAGTCATTAGAAGTAATAAATATTGACCATCATATGAGTAATACAAAATTTGGCAATATTAACATAATAGGTCCAGAGAAATCTGCAACAGCGGAAATTTTATACGAACTTATAGATAGGAATTTTAAAAATTATTTAAATTATAATATAGCAATTGGAATCTATACAGGAATATTAACAGATACTGGGAAATTCCAATATTCCAGCACTTCTTCGAATGTACACAGAATAATTAGTGAATTATTAAAATATGGCATAAAATCTTCAAAAGTTTTTAGCAGTATTTATGAAAATGAACCAATGAATAGATTTAAATTAATTAAGTTGATACTTGAGAGAATAAAGCTGGTAAAATCAAAAAAATTAATTTATTCATATATTTTACAGTATGATTTTGAAAAATTAAATTTATCATTTTCTTCTCAGGATGGTTTAATTGAACTTTTAAGGAGTGCAAAGGATGCAGAAATTGCTGCACTTTTTAAGCAAACTTTAAATGACAGCTTTAAGGTTAGTCTAAGATCTTCGAGCAGCAATTACAATGTTGCAAAGATTGCAAGATTATTTGGAGGTGGCGGCCACAGCATGGCTTCAGCTTATGTTCAAAAAGGGAAATTAAATGATATAATTTTAGGTCTAGTAGATGCTGTTAAGAGGAGTAATGACTAAAAGTTATGGATAAAAATAAGTTTAGGGCTCTTGAAAAATTTAATGGAATTATATTGGTAAACAAAATGAGAGATATGACATCATATAATATAATAAGAGAGCTAAAAAAAATTTTTTTTTTAAAAAAATTGGTCATGCAGGTACACTAGATCCCTTAGCAGAAGGTTTATTAATTGTCTTAGTAAATAAAGCTACTAAAATTTCTAAGTATTTTATATCTTTAGATAAAGAATATGAAGTAAAAATTAAATTAGGGGTTGAAACTGATACATGGGACAGTGATGGAGAGGTTTTAAAAACAAAAAGGGTTGGTAAATTAAAAAAGGAAGGAATTTTAAAGATAATTTCCGATCTTAAGGGAAAGTATAATCAAGAAATTCCTTTTTATTCTGCAGTTAAATACATGGGCAAACCCCTTTATTATTATGCAAGAAAAGGCAAGAAAATACATATTGATGAAAGGATGGTTAATATTTATGACATAAAGCTCATTTCATTAAAGAAAGATGCGCTTGATTTAAAAATTAAATGTAGTTCTGGAACTTACATAAGGTCAATAGCTAGAAAAATTGGAAGTATTTTAGGTTATGGCGCTATTGTTACACAACTTTTAAGAACTAAAATTGGGAATTTTTATGTGGAAGATAGTGCAGAAACCGAAAAAATAATAGAATCAATTAGCGATAAATGGAGTTTGAGAAGTAAATCATATTTATTGCCGATTGAAAAAATATTAGAAAATAAATCTGATTTGTATGTAAGTAAAGGATATAAAAAGCATGTGGCGAACGGACACCCGATTTGTGGGTACATGATAGATGAGAAAAGAAATGTGGATTATATATTAAAAAAAGGAAATGTTTTAAAAATAAAAGATTTAGATGGGAATATATTAGCAATTCATGAAATTATAAGCGAAGAGCTGTTAAGTGATATAATTAAAAAAGAAATAAGATTTACTAAAAGTATTGTAATTTTTTAATATTTACATAAAATAGTTTTTCTGTTTATAAGTAGACGCAGGGAAAGAAATTGACAAAATTAATAAAATTAGATGATTTAAGAGAAAACCATTTCAGGGATAGTAGGACTGTTATAGTAATTGGATTTTTTGATGGAGTTCACCTTGGGCATAAAAAAATAATAAAATTATGTGTTGAAAAAGCAAAAAAAATAAATGGAATTAGTATTGCTCTTACATTTGATAAGCCGCCATTAAATATAATAAGAGGTGAAATGTCAAAGAAACTTATAACTTCATTTAAAGAAAAGATAAATTTAATAAAAGAGTTAGAAGTTAATTTTATTATTACAGCAAAATTTAATATTAGTTTTTCAAAACTTAAGCCCGAAAAATTCTGTAAAGAGGTATTACTTAAAAAACTTAATATAGGAGAAGTTTTTATTGGAGAGGATTTTCATTTTGGACATGAAGCAAGTGGAAATGGGTATTTTCTTAAAAGTTTTTTTAAACCCTATAAAGTTAATGTAAATGTTATTCCATTACTTAAATTAAATAATATTCCAATTTCCAGTTCGGCTATAAGAAATTTTTTTTCAAAGGGTGATATTAGGAAAGTAAAATCTCTTTTAGGAAGAATACCACAAATAATTGGAACTGTTGTAAGAGCATCAGGAAGAGGAAAAAAGTTAGGATTTCCTACTGCTAACATAGATGTATGTGAGATATATGTTATACCAAAAGATGGTGTTTATTTAGGTTTTGTTAATATAGGTGAATCAGGTAAATCTAAAAGATTGCCAGCAATTATAAATGTTGGCGATAATCCTACATTTAAAGACAATAAGAAATGGATAGAGGCTCATATTATTGACTTTAAAAATGATTTATATGGTAAAGAAATAAGGATTTTCTTTGTAAAAAGACTGAGGGAAGAAATTATATTTGAAGATAAATATAAATTGATTGGCCAGTTAAAATCTGATATGAAAGTTGCAAGAAAATACTTTAAAAAGGAAGTAAATTAGGCTAGTTTAATATAAATTAGTATGATGGTTGTAAAAGTAATAAGAAGACTTAATTGTAATAAAATTTTAGTTATGATAAATTGTTTATTAAATAATCTTATATTGCAAGGAGGTGAAAATTAAAGTTGACGCTGGTTAAGGAAGATAAAAAAAATATAATAGAAAAGTTTAGAGTTCACGAAAGTGATACAGGTTCAACAGAAGTTCAGATAGCAATTCTGACCTCGAGAATAAACAGGCTTAATGAACATCTAAAAGCCAATAAAAAAGATAATCATTCCAGAAGAGGTATGGTAATGCTGGTAGGTAAGAGGAAGAGGCTTTTAGAATATTTAAAAAATTGTGATGTAGATAAATACAGGAAATTAATTAAAGAATTAGGTTTAAGAAAATAATAAAATGCAGGTTAATTTGCGTTAAAGGAGGAATATTAGTAATTAATGAGTACATTAGAGAATTCAAGAGAGCAATGTGAGATTAATATTGATGGCAAAACAATAAGTTTTAGTACAGGAAAGCTAGCCAAACAAGCGAATGGTTCAGTTTTAGCTAAAAGTGGCGGAAATGGGATAATTATTACCGCAGTTATGGGTGAAACACCCCGGGAAAACATTGATTTTTTTCCATTGACTGTTGATGTGGAAGAAAGAATGTATGCAGCCGGCAAGATTCCTGGAGGTTTCTTCAAGCGAGAAGGAAGAGCTACTGATAAAGCAATTTTGATATCACGATTGACAGATAGGCCGCTGAGGCCGCTATTTGATAAAAACTTGAGAAATGAAGTTCAAATTGTAGCTACTGTTATTTCTGTAGATCAAATTAATCCACATGATGTATTAATTGTGAATGGTGCATCTACTGCTCTCTATATATCTGATATTCCATTTAATGAGCCTATTGGTGCTGTGAGAATTGCAAAGATTGATAAAGAATGGGTAGTTAATCCAACATACGAAGAAATTAATAAGAGTATTATAGATATTGTGGTTGCTGGTACAGAAGATGCAATATTAATGGTGGAAGCTAAAGGTAAGGAGGCAGGTGAAGAGATTGTCTTAGAAGCTATAGAAAGAGCACAACCAGAGATAAAAAAGATAATATTGGCTCAGAAGGAATTTAGAGAAAAAATTGGTATAGAGAGAAGAGTTGGATGTAAATTTGAATCAGATAAAAAAATAGCTCTAAAAGTAAAAAAACTGGCAGAGGATAAAATTAAAAATAGGCTGGAGAAAGTAGCAGAATATGTAGAAAGCGAGGAAAGGGAGCAGTTACTAAACAGCACAAAAAAAGGATACCTGCAGGATGAATTAAAAATAATTGAAAATGAAGTGTTGGAAGCATTAAAATCCGACTACCCTGACGGTTCTGAAGATATAAAAGTAAGTTTAAAAGAAATTGAAAGAGATCTTGTCAGGGAGATGATAATTAATAAAAAAATAAGACCTGATGGACGCAAGCCTGATGAAATAAGAAAGATTACATGTGAGGTTGGCTTGTTCCCGGATACCACTCACGGAACAGGGCTTTTTACAAGGGGAAGAACGCAAGCTCTTACAATTTTAGCGTTAGGCTCGGTAAGAGAATCACAGAGAATAGATAGTTTGGGGATTGAGGAATTTAAAAGATTTATGCATCACTATAATTTTCTTCCCTACAGCACAGGGGAGACATGGCCATTAAGAGGACCAAAAAGGAGAGAAATTGGCCACGGTGCTTTAGCAGAAAAAGCATTAAAACCAATGATACCTGATGAAGAAAAATTTCCATATTCTCTAAGATTGGTTTCAGAGATTCTGGAATCGAATGGTTCAACTTCCATGGCAAGTGTTTGTGGCTGTACATTAGCATTGATGGATGCTGGAGTGCCGATTGCAAATCCTGTTTCAGGTATTGCAATGGGTTTAGTTAAAGGAGAAAATAATGACTTTGTGGTTTTATCAGATATACAGGGTATGGAAGATTTTTACGGAGACATGGATTTTAAAGTTGCAGGGACAAAAAATGGTATAACTGCTTTGCAAATGGATATAAAAGTTAAAGGGATTAATATTGATATAATAAGGAAGGCACTTGAGCAAGCAAAGGAAGGCAGATTGTATATTTTACAAAAAATTTTAGATACTATACCTGAGCCAAGAAAGAGCCTTTCAAAGATTGTTCCAAAAATAATTACATTTAAAATACCAAGGGATAAAATAGGGGAAGTAATTGGACCTGGCGGTAAAAATATTAAAGGTATTAAAGAAGAATTTGAGCTTGAAGAAATAAATGTAGACGACTCTAATGGTGAAGGAATTGTTTCAATTGTTTCATGCGATGATAATAATACTGAAATGGCAAAGAAAAAAATTAAAACTATGATAATGGGCATTGATGGTTTAAAAGAGGGGGAAGAGTTTTCAGGAACAGTTGTTGGAATAACGAATTATGGTGCTTTTATTAACTTAATCCCAGGACTGGATGGTCTTCTCCATATATCCAAAATATCTGACAGAAGAATAGATAAGGTAGAAGATGTATTAAAAATAGGTGACAAGATAGATGTTGAGATAGATAAGATAGATAAAAGGGACAAAAAAGTATCATTAAAGAGGGCAAGATACTAAATTAACTTTATTAGTGAGGTAGAATAGAAAATAGGTATCTCAAATAGTTTTAAATTTGAAAATTATAAAATAACAAGTTTCAATAATGGACTGAGAGTTATTAGCGAATTCATCCCTCATTTCAGATCAATTTCTTTAGGATTTTGGGTTACAGCAGGATCAAGGCATGAAGATTTAAAGATAAATGGGATCACCCATCTTATAGAACATCTTCTTTTTAAAGGTACAAAAAAAAGAAATTATAGAGATATTGCTATTGCATTTGATTCTATGGGCGCAGAATTTAATGCTTTCACTGATAAAGAAAATAGTTGTATTTATGCTGACTTTATTGATACCCATCTCGACAGATGTTTAGAACTGCTATTTGATATTATATTAAATCCAACGTTTTTACCTGAAAATATAAAAACGGAAAAAAAAGTAGTTTATGAAGAAATAAAGATAACTAAGGATAATCCTTCGGATAATATTTTTAACTATTTTTACAAAGCTATTTTCAGTAGGCATCCTTTAAGCTTACCTATTCTCGGGACAAGGCAATCTGTATCAGGGTTGAGACAGAAATTGATATTGGATTATTTTAATGATAATTATAATTGTGCAAGTATTGTAATAGCTGCTACTGGTAATATTAATCATAAGGAATTAGTTAGTAAAATAGAAAAAAATATATATGGAACTAGAAGAAAGAATAGTGATTTGAGAAAAAAATATAATTTTCAAAAACCAGAAACTCATAGTATTAAAAAAATATATAAAAGTAAGACTAAATCTGCTCATTTATGCTACGGAGGTTTGGGTTGCAGCAGAAAAAGTAAAAATAGATACGCTCTTTCGCTATTCACTAATATACTTGGCGGGAGTATAAGCAGCAGGTTATTTCAGAAGATAAGAGAAGATCTGGGGCTGTCTTATTCAATTTTTGCAACCAATACTCAATATACAGATACTGGGGTAATAGCTATATATGCTGCATCTTCCCCAGGAAATGTTTATAAAATACTGGATATTGTAGATAAAGAAATACAGGGAATAAAAAGGAATGGGATTAAAGATGCAGAACTGAAAAGAGCAAAGGAAAATACTAAGGGCAGTATTGTCTTAAGTGTGGAAGATATTAGCTCGAGAATGTTCAGGCTTGGAAAGGGATTTTTAATAGATGAGAAAGTTTTAACTATAGATGAGATTTTAAAGAAAATAGATAAAGTAAAGTTAAGTGATATTAATGAAATGGTGTATAAATATTTTCAACCTGATAAAATGAGTTTAGTTATGATAGGCGCTAATAATAGGGGGAGATTAAAATGATAGAAGTGGTTGTTTTTGGTATCTGCGGAAAAATGGGAAAATCAATTTCTAAGGAACTTATTAAAGAAGACGATGTAAAAATTATTGGTGGCTTTGATAAAAAAAATGCAGGAGAGGATTTAGGTATAATTTTAAATATAGGAGAAACAGGCAGTAAAATTTATAATTCTTATAAAGAAATAGAAAGAATTAAACCTGATTTAATTATTGATTTTACAAAAGCAGATATTGCATTAAAGACAATAAATTGGGCTATTGATAAAGGTATTAATATAATAGTTGGAACAACGGGGATAAGTAAGGAAAGTTTATTTGAAATAAAAAAAAGAACTTTAAAATCCAACAGTAAAGTATTTATTGCTCCCAATTTTTCTATTGGTGCTGCAATCATGATGAAAATATCCAAACTTGTAGCTAAATATTTTGATAACTGTGAGATAATTGAGCTGCATCACGATGGGAAAATTGATGCACCGTCTGGTACTTCTATTTCTACAGCAGAGCAAATAAGTAAGGAAGTAGTATTTAATAATAACAGATTAAAAGATAATGAAGTTGAGACAGTTACAGGAAGCAGGGGAAGCTTTTCTAATGGTATTCATATTCATAGTGTAAGACTGCCAGGATTACTTGCACATCAGAATGTTATTTTTGGAACAAAAGGACAAACGCTTTCAATCAGGCATGATAGTATAGATAGATCATCCTTTTATCCTGGGGTAATACATGCAATTAGGAGTATTAATAATCTACCTAATTATACATATGGATTGGATAGTTTAATAAATACCTAAATGTAAAATTTATTATAATAATATTTTGATATTTTAATTTTTTTTTTGGAGGTGAATGTAATGGATCTTGGAGAAGTTATTACTGCAATGGTAACACCATTTAGTAGTAATTATGATCTTGACTTAGATTCTTGCTTTAATTTAATGGCGTATTTAATTAAGAATAATTCTGACGGAATTTTACTTTCAGGAACAACTGGTGAATCCCCAACATTAAGTGATAAAGAAAAGATTAAATTATTTGAGTTTGGAGTTAAAAATTTTAAGGATAAAGTAAAAATAATAGCAGGAACAGGTTCAAATGATACAAGGCACTCAATAGAACTATCAAAAGAGGCTGAAAATGTAGGAGTGGATGCTCTTTTATTAGTTACTCCATATTATAATAAGCCTACTCAATTCGGACTATATAAGCATTTTGAGGCTATTGCAGGTGAAGTTAAAATTCCTGTTATTCTATATAATGTTCCTTCGAGAACATCATGTAATATAAGCTCTGAAACATGCATAGAGCTTTCAAAAATTAACAATATATGCGGTGTTAAAGAGGCAAGTGGAAATTTTAAACAGATTTCAGAAATAATTAGAGGTACAGATAATAATTTTTTACTTTATAGTGGGAATGATGGAGACACACTTCCAATTTTATCATTAGGTGGAAATGGAGTGATTAGTGTAGCATCACATGTTGTAGGAAGAGAAATAAAGAAGATGATTTCTTATTTTAAAAATGGCAATAACAGGGAGGCTGCTAAATTACATAATTATTTATTAGAAATATTTTACGGGATATTCATTGTTACAAATCCAATTCCTATAAAGAAGTCCCTAAATCTAAAAGGAATAGAAGTTGGACCTACAAGACTTCCGCTTACTTCAATGGATGATAAGCAATTAGAAAGGTTAAAAAAAATATTATTAAAATATAATATTATTAATTAGGATACTTAATCTATTTTAGCATTAAGCAAAAGTAAAAAAAAATTTAAAAGTTAAATATAAGGAGTGTGAGGTATTATAAAAAAATGTTAAAAAAAGGCAGTTTAAAGATAATTCCACTGGGTGGTTTTAATGAAGTTGGTAAGAACACGATGGTTTTTGAAAAGGACAATGAGATTATCATTATTGATTGTGGAATAATGTTTCCAGATGATGATATGATGGGAATCGATTTTGTGATTCCAGATTTTAGCTATATTAAAAAAAATGCAAAAAAAGTAAAGGCTATAATTATAACTCATGGACACGAAGATCATATAGGAGCTTTACCATTCCTGTTTAAAGAAATAAATGCTCCAATATATGCCACAAGACTAACCTTAGGTTTGATTAAAATAAAATTTAATATTACCCAAAATAATGGCTCTATAGAATTTAATGAAATCAATACTGAAGAAACATTGA
>Ga0268281_1001794_pt1 | contig 11680 bp, 15 predicted proteins | sample saktaG_10_FD_190134 | JGI IMG/M metagenome (GOLD analysis project Ga0268281, IMG submission 190134) | Saline water microbial communities from Sakinaw Lake, British Columbia, Canada - sak_2011_5_24_50m | ecosystem: Environmental > Aquatic > Non-marine Saline and Alkaline > Saline ... | reverse complement strand
TTTGTTCATCTTCCCAAGCATTCTTTCTTAATGCAAGTGTTTCGTTATAGATCCACCTGCATAGATCAAGTTGCCTGTTTAATATTGCAACTTGCGACTTTGTAGGCTTTAATCTATACCGAAACACATGAGGCATAATAGTATAATATACATGTGCTATATCAAATAGTTTGCGGTCTGTAGGCACGGTCTAACCTGCCTTTGAAAAGGCAGGGATGCGGCCTGCTCTTTCTCCTCAAAGAAAGAATCTAATACAATTATGCATTTCATTGGAGAAGGTCATTATGTCCGAGAAGAGATCAGAGTCCGTTCCCATTAAGATGCGGCCAGCATACGATGAGATCACCGCCCTGACCGATACCATCTGCCGCGAGCATCTGGATGAAGATTATGCCCTGTTGGCCCGCCGCATGGCGGCAGCCCTGGCAAGAAAGAGGCCCTCCCCTCTGGAGAGAGGCAAAAGGCATGTCTGGGCTGCGGCAATCCTCTATTCACTGGGCACTGTCAACTTCCTCTTCGATAGATCACAGGTGCCCTATATGAGGGCAGAAGAACTTGCGGCCCTCTTTGGAGTTAGTCAGAGTACAGCTGCAAACAAGGCCCGGCAGATAAGGGATCTACTTGGAACATCCAAGGCCGACCCCAAGTGGTGGCGACCCTCCAAAATGGAGGAGAATCCCCTGGTATGGTGGGTTATAATTAACGGTCTGATGGTCGATGCCCGCAACCTGCCCCTTGCGATCCAGGAGGAGCTTGTCCGTCGAAAGATCATACCATTCGTCCCAGGAAAGCAGGCTGAGCTCGATGAAGGGAACTCCATGAAAAGCCCGTGAGCTTCGAGACGAGTCTCATGCGTCTCCGATGAAAATCGAGATGTATCAGCTTTGTGTATCTCGGTTTAAGGCCCAAGGCAATATGGCGGAGGGCCAGCCGGGATGAAGAGGGATCGCGCCGCAGCAGGCGGGCGGCCTTCCCTCTCCAGCTGTATCCACTGTTCAATTGTCGAAGACCGACCCCTCTTACGGCCGCAGCTTCCGACAGGCGAGAGGAGGGGGTCTTCGATAATAGCCTATCCTGGGTAGACGAAAGCTCCCTCCTCCCTCGGATCGAACTCGATCCTCATGAAATCCCTCAGGAACTCCTCGTGGATGGCATCCACATCGAGATCCTCGAATACATCAGGATAGAGCCACTTGGCGACCGTTGCCGATCCTATCAGGATCTGCGGCCCTATGGAGAAGTCCCCTGAGATTATGTAGACCCTTCCTTCCCTTGCGGCAGTTACGTTCTGGATGCCAGGAATCGATAGGATCTCCTGGCGATAGGCCTGAAGTGGAGCTGGATCGTCGACCATATAGCCACCGTTGTAGGAGAGCCCGATTATCACATCGGGATTCTGAGAGAGAACCCACTCAGCCTCCACATCGCCGTTACAGTCGATGTAGCCATCGGCGATATTCAATCCCCCAGCCGCAGCGCAAAGGTCGGTGTAGCCGGTCTGGTCCGCATATGCCCAGCGGACCGTGGACTCGCCAGCGGCCTTCTTCTCCCTCTCCAAGAAGACCCTCTCCCGGTCCGTGATCTGGGATGCCCTCTCCTCGACCTCCCTCATATAGCCTGCGTACCAGTCAAGATATCTTGCTGCCTCCTCCCGGTCTCCCATGAGGTAACCGAGCGCCTTCATCTCCATCTCTATTGACTCCGTCCTGGAGAGATCGAATCGTAAAACAGATATCCCCGCTGGCATCTTGTCCTCGAGCTCGCCCGGAAGCGGCATGTTGGTAAAGGTCAGTATGAGGTCCGGCTGAAGGGATATTATGGCCTCTGCGTCCGGCTCCCTGACCGCTCCAACGGACGGTAGATTGCAGAGCCTCGGAAATAGCCTCTCCCTCTCGACGACGGTCTGATCCACGCCGACGATCTTCTCCTCAGCGCCGAGGACGACCAGGGAGCAGGCATGCCGCATATTGAGGGGGACGATCCTCTCCACAGGCACCTGGATTGTGATCTCACCCTCCGCTCCGTCCAATAGGGTGATCTCCTCCTCAACTCCTGCGATGATCTCCTCGACCCTCAGAACGTCGCCTTCGTCGATCTTTCCGTCGTGGTCGGCATCTGCAAGGTCGGTTGGCTCCCTCTCCCCGGAAATGATCTCGGAAAGGAAGGATATGTCCTCATCATCGATAGACTCATCCATGTTCGCGTTGCCGAAGATGAGAAGCGTCCCCTCTGCCATCGCTGGAATGAGGAGAAGTCCCATGACTAGAAAGCCCATCGTTGCGGCTTTATATCTCAAGCGATATTCACTCCTTTATTTTTATCATTTTATCTGTCTGCCCAAAGTCGTTCTCATGCCGGGTAGACGAAGATTCGATCCTCAGACATTTCCAGGCCTCGTCGATCCAGATACTCCTGGAGCACCCCTCGAGGGTTGAGGTCGATCTCGGGATGGAGGGCCTCTGCGAGGTAGCTGAGTCCGGCCACGTTGTCAAGGCCGAAGAGGACTTGAGCGAAGACTATGTAGACCCGTCCGGTCTTTACGGCCGACAGCCCTTCGGCACCAGGCCGGCTCTTGATCTCATCCATGATCGCATCGAGATCCCCCATGTCGGATTCTCCCCATCCCGAGATGCCGTCGGCTGGGGAAAGATAGCTCATCTTGAGGATCACATCGGGATTCCTCTCGACCACCCACTCCCATTCTACTTTGGGATATGCGATCTCCTCGGTCATCACATTGGATCCGCCTGCGAGGTCCAAGAGCGCCTGCTGGGCAGAAGAGCCGCCAAAGGTGGTAAGCTCCCCTAGCCCATTTGCCGTCCCCTCGATGTAGACCGTCGGGGAATCGTTTCCCTCGACAGCGGCCTCGACATCTGCGATCATCCTATCGTGCCACTCAAGGTACTCCTCTGCCACCTCCTCCCTATCCAGGACCTGTCCAAGTATGGTAAGCTCGCGGCTCAGGTTCTCCTCCTTATAGATGTCAAGCCCAAGGATGGAGATATTCCCCATGGGAGCCAGATGCTCCGCGACTGCTTCTATCCCGTTCTCCTTTCCCTCGTATACGTAGCCTATGACTACGATATCGGGAGGGATCGCACCCCCTTCTCGCGCTATCTCCCCGATCTCCTCGTAGTTGAACTCCTTCCAGGATCCGACCAGGGGCATGTCCAAAAGGTCCGGGAAGTCGTAGGCGCGTGATTGTATCGAATCTACCACGCCGACGATTTTATCAGAGGCTCCAAGGATGCACACCGCCTCGGCTGCATCGGAGTTGAGGACGATTACCCTTTCCTGAGGCTGTGAGAACACAACCTCCCGCCCGGCCGAATCGACCACGGCCAAGGGATAGCCTGGGCTGGCCGCGGCGAAGGCCGATAGACTTGCAATTAACACAATACAAGCAATTATTAATTTATTCATCATATCAATCCTTAATGCAAGCATACAATATCTGATACGATGAACTATTTATCTAATTATTAAGACTTTCGGACATTGTGTTACTTGCTCTGGAGAAAAGATTAAGATCAAATTCAAGGCTTTTTAAAAAGAAGGAAGTTCCCCTATCTGGGGAACTGGGCCTGGGATGGAGGCCTGTAGCAAGAACAGTCGAAGATGCCCTCTGCCCCCCAGTACTTTCTGTCCTTGAGATTCATATTCGCCCAGCCGCCGGAGCAGCACGGGAGCCAGTCCTCGACCTCCTCTATCTCGGTGAAGTTGGAGGCCATCCTTATGCGACGCATGATGTCGTACGTCCCTACATACCTCTCCTCGCTCTCCTCCAAAAGCGGTGGCCTGGCATTGTAGTCGGACGTCTCACGGAAACCGCTGTTTCCGTATTTCAGATCGGCGATCCCTGTCGTGTGTGCGCTAAACTCGTACTCCATCTCCCTCGTCGGCATGAAGTCGGCGTAGAGGATCTCCTCGTCGGTGAGGACGACCGTCGCATTCATCCGTGTGAGGTTGAGGTGGATGTTCTGCTCCTTTGAGAGCTCCTTGTTGTAGAGGAGCGTTGCTCCTGCGTAGTCGTAGTTGTTGCCCACGAACTCGCGATCGTTGATGTTCCGGCCCGAATATTCGAGCGTCCTGTTGGCCTTGAGGTCTGCCTGCCAGTTCTCCATGAACTTGACGGTCCAGATCGGGGATCCCCCAGGCTTGCTGAGGTTCATGTAGACCGGCTTCCACGACTTGGACTCAAGGCTTAGGCTCTCCTCTGAGCTCAACATGCCCTCGAGGGCGGCTGTGCGCTCCCTCATCCTAACATCGCTCACCTGAAGCTCGGAGTAGCCTGAGTGGTAGGGGCTGAGCATCCGCCCGTGGTAGTCGACGGGCGAGATTATCCCATCCACCGCCTGGCTGTAGTCGAAGCTAATGTTCGCGCCATTGCGGTAGATCGACCAGATATCTGTGCTGTTGTTAGGCGCAACGTAGGCGCTCCAGGAGACCGCCTGGGCTCCAGTGAGGAGCGAAAGGAGGACGAGTATGCATAAGGCTTTGGACATTCTAGATCACCTCGGCGTCGGCCGTAGTAGGAGTCGCATTGGCATTAAGGATTGCGTCAGTTGCAAAATTAGAATCTTCATCCCCTGATGAGCCATCTCCGGAATCGGCATATACCCAATTAAAGAGCTGTCCGCTCGCTTGTGCCCTCTGGTGGATAATCGCTTCATCTGCATCGACCCTTGAGTAGGAGACTGCATCGCTCGTTCCGAAATTGAACGCATTCATCGATCGGACAGTAGCATAGCCCGGGAAAGCCATCCACCCGCTGAAGGGGTTCTCTCTGTCTATTATCTGGTAGTTGCCTGCAACAGATCCATGAACCATGCCGAGGCCATAAACCTGGGAGCTCTTATAACTCTCTAGCAACTGTGAGTCTCCTCTAACTCCCCCCTGGAAGGCCAGGTTGCCGTTTGCCCATCCCCAAGTGAAGGTCCCTCGAGAGTCCAGTCCGGGGCCGTCCCACCAAGCCTCGGCCAATGCTAGACAATAGAAGCCGCTGGCTCTGGAGGTCTGACCGGCGAAGACGCTTCCCCCCGTCCCTGCGGTCTGGTCGGCCTCTAAGTCATTGAGCGTCGATCCCGCGGTCGTTGCACGGGCGTTCGTGCCCTCTCTATCCCTGACCGATAGCTCCATATTACCGAAGTCCCCGGACATGCTCCCTTTCTGTCTCAGGGAGATTCCCTTTGGATTGATGCTGGCGGCCTGGTCAGCCTCCAAGTCTTCGATCACTGTGCCCGTCGTCATTGCGCGGCCGTTCGTGCCCTCTCTATCCCAGACCAATAGCTCCATGTTTCCGTAGTCTCCGGACATGCTCCCCGTCTGACTCAGGGAGATTCCCTCCTGATCGATCCTTGATTCGCTCGCTAGCTGCACCCTTCCAGCTCCCTCGGCCTCTGCTAAGCTTTGACCGGAATCTCCTCCGCTGCTTTGAAACGACTGTATCAGATCGAGATCGCCCTCTCCAGATACCTCCTTGCGGTCGGTGATCTGCTGTTCTACAGGGTCGGCTGAGAGGCTCTCATCGAATGAGAAATCATCGCCCAAGGTATATTGACAATCCACTCCCATCTCACCCGATCCAAGGTCCATTGAAAATCCCATCTCAATGGCACCGCACCCCTGGATGGATAGGAGAAATGCTCCGAAGAGCGCGAACAGGCATATACGAGACATTATCCCTCCTGCATTAGCTGGATATATCTGTCAGCTTTATCCATCGAACTTAAACCTTTCGGAAGTGGCCGAATCGTCGATCGAGCTGAAGATTTCCTCAGATCCGGAGGCGCTCACCATCATTGATTTGCGTTCGAGGTTATTATAAGATAAATAGGATTATATAGTTATATCATATGCTTTAACGCACTCCAAAACTTTATATATTGATAGTACATATATTAATCTATTCTTCCGCTTATTGTTGAGGAGGTGTGTTAGGATGGCAGGCACTTTGGATGAGTATAAGAGGTTGTTTAGAGAGGCGACGATTGCAGATCAGATGAAGCTCTTTCGATTGCACCTTGGGTTCTACCTGGTGTTCAACATCATCTGGCTGGGATTGTATTACATGGGAAATATCGCAATCGATCCAGGCTGGGCCATATGGTACTCGCCTCTGGGATGGGGCTTGCTTGTGGTCGTACATTACTGGTTCTACGTCAGGGGAGCAGATAGCCTCTGTAGACTGAGGGAGGAGGAGGTCGAGGGGAGGATGAGATAAGCCGATGGAGATCTCCATTGGCCGTATCTCGTTGAATCTTCTTGGATGATCGCGTCTTTCGTTCTGCTTTCATGGGAAAATCGGGGCATGGAGCAGGCTTATTGGGGATTAAGGGCAGGAGGTTTGCATATGGAGATGGTTCGCGTTTTAGGGAAAGATCGGGGAAAGGTCGTTCTCTACGCCCTGAGCACCTGCGCATGGTGCAAGTTGGTGAAGGGCCTTCTCGATCGGCTGGGGGTTGGGTACTCGTACGTCTACGTCGATCTGGAGAGGGGACAGTCGAGGGAGGAGGCGGTAGGGCAGATCAAGCGCTTCAACCCAACATGCTCCTTTCCAACGCTCGTCATTGATGATGATAGGTGCATAGTGGGTTACAAGGAAAGCGAGATCGAGGGGGCATTGGGATGACCGAGAACGACGACATTGCCCGCGACTCTCTCCTAGGGGAGCTCTCTCTCGATGCCGAGAGCTCCGGCTACCATCTCAATCCCGATGAAGGCTTCACAAGGGAGCTTGCTTCCGGCCTCTTGACGAACGAGGAGAGGTTCGGCTATCGGTCCTGCCCATGCCGTCTGGCCTCAGGGATCGAGGAGGAGGACAGGGATATAATCTGCCCCTGCGACTACAGGGATAGTGACCTCGAGGAGCACGGCGCTTGTTACTGCGCCCTCTACGTATCGGAAGATGTCGCTGAAGGAAGAAGGACCCTCTCGCCCGTGCCTGAGAGGAGGCACTTGGAGGAAAAGGAGCCTTCGACCCCGCCTGCGCCATCCCGATCTCTGGCTTATCCCGTCTGGAGATGCAAGGTCTGCGGATATCTCGCCGCAAGGGAGGAGCCTCCGGGAATCTGTCCAATCTGCAAGGCCAAGAAGGACCGCTTCGAGAGATTCATGTAGTGGAAGGACGCCAAAAAAAATTCGAGCATGGCCAGCGAAGATTGACCAAAACCTGGGCCTGGTCGTCGCCCTCCGCGGGGGATGGATGCGACAATCCCCCTCGCCTTACCTGCGGCATCGCTCATCGAGGCCGAATCATTTGACCGAATGGCCGCTCTGGGCCAATCCTTTTATCCCCCGTCTACCTCTCCACCTCCATGGCAACCCTGAGGGGAGATGTGGGCGGCCTGGAGCTGGAGAACCCGGTCATGCTCGCTGCAGGAATTCTGGGCACGACGGGTGCATCGCTTCGGAGAGCAGCCCTTGCCGGAGCTGGAGCGGTCGTGACCAAGTCAATCGGGGTAGATCCCAGGGATGGCCATCCAGGCCCTGGAATCGTTCGCCTCGATGTAGGCCTGCTCAACGCCATGGGCCTGCCCAATCCATCGTACAGGGAGTTTCAAGAGGAGATCGATATTGCCCGAACCGGAGGATCGCCCGTTGTTGCATCGATCTTCGGCTCCTCGCCCGAGGAGTTCGTCGAGGTGGCCGAGGGATTGGACGCAGACGCATTCGAGTTAAACCTCTCCTGTCCCCACGCCAAGGGTTATGGGGCGGAGATCGGCTGCCATCCCGGAGACGTCGAGGAGATCACAAGGGCCGTCGTCCGCGGAAATTCCGTTCCCGTCTGGGTGAAGCTGACCCCAAACGTCGCAGACATCGTCGCCCTCGGGCTCTCCGCCGAGAGGGGCGGCGCATCAGCAGTTGTCGCCATCAACACGATAAAGGCGATGGCAATCGATGTGGAGTCCGGCTATCCGATCCTCGGAAACCGCATCGGCGGCCTCTCTGGACCGGCGATCAAGCCGGTTGCCGTACGATGCGTCTACGACCTCCACTCCGCCCTGGCAATCCCTGTGATCGGCGTTGGAGGAATAAGCTGCTGGCAAGACGCAGTGGAGATGATCATGGCAGGCGCCTCTGGAGTGCAGGTGGGTACAGCCCTCTCCGGTGGGCTCGATATCCTGAAGGCCATCTCAACAGGCATCTCCCGCTACCTCGATCGAAAGGGGATGGCGCTATCCGATATCTGCGGCCTTGCTGGGAGGCGGCGATGAGGCCATCTCCAGCAACGATTTTGGAGGTCACCGAGGAGACATCCACCGTCAGGACCATAAGATTCGATTCGGTTCGGCTCGATCCCTTGCCGGGCCAGTACATGATGGTCTGGATCAGGGGCGTCGATGAGATCCCCATGAGCTTCTCAGGCCCTAGCGAGATGACGGTGGCGGCTGTTGGGGAGGCAACAAGGGCCCTCTCTCGCCTCCGTCCAGGCGACGGCCTAGGCCTTCGAGGCCCCTTGGGAAATGGCTTCTCCATCGAAGGAGAGCGCATCCTCTTAGTCGGTGGAGGACTCGGAGCCGCCCCTCTTGCCTTCCTGGGGGAGGCTGCAAGGCAAAAGGGAGTCGAGGTTACATCCCTTATGGGCTTTCGCTGCCGCGAGGATATCATATTTCAAGGCCGATTCGAGCGTCTGGGTGAGCTCATCCTCACAACCGATGACGGAAGCTGTGGCATTCCAGGCAGGGCATCCCTGGGCCTCGAACGGCTTGACCCGAAGCGGTTCAGCCAGATCTACATCTGCGGCCCGGAGCTGATGATGTGGGACGTGATCCAGAGCTGGAAGAATCATGCGGAAAAGATGCAAGCGAGCGTGAACCGCTACCTCAAGTGCGGAATCGGCATATGCGGCTCCTGTTGCATGGACCCTACAGGGATCAGGGTATGTCAGGAAGGGCCTGTAATCCCCGCGGTCCAGCTGCTCGATGGGGAGTTTGGAAGGTATAGACGGGGGCCCTCCGGATCGAGGGGCCCGCCTCGGGGGTGATCCTATATCGGGCGATATGATGTTGATCAGATATCTATGGAATGGCAGGGAGCTTCAGGGAAGGATAGAGGGATCGAGTGCGATCTCAGAAGGGGAAGAGCATCCACTTGTCGAGGTCGAGCTTCTCGCTCCATCGCGGCCGAGCAAGATCGTCTGCGTGGGGCTGAACTACACCGAGCACGCGCGCGAGCTCGGGATGGAGATCCCAACTGAGCCCATCATCTTCCTCAAGCCCCCATCCTCGGCTCTTTCCCCGGGCGCATCCATCATCCTCCCCAGGGAGAGCGAACAGGTGGACTACGAGGGAGAGATGGCAATAGTCGTCTCACAGAGATGCCAGAGGGTCTCAGCCGCTCGCGCAGATGATTATATCCTGGGCTACACCTGCTTCAACGACGTAACCGCAAGGGATCTCCAGAGGAGGGACGGCCAATGGACGCGTGCCAAGAGCTTCGACACATTCGCGCCATTTGGACCTGCCATAGCGAGGATCGACCCCAATGACGCCTCGATCAAAACGAGGGTGAACGGCGAGCTGAGGCAGAGCTCGAATACGTCCGACCTGATATTCGATGTTATGCAGCTGATGGCATTCATAAGCCACATAATGACGCTCGAGGCTGGGGACGTGATTGCAACTGGAACGCCTCCCGGCGTTGGCCAGCTTCGAGCTGGGGACGATGTCGAGGTCGAGATCGATGGGGTTGGGGTTCTTATGAACCCCGTAATCCCCGGATAAGGCCTGCTTGCGGGATTTACTTGAGGATCCGCAGGGCCTCCTCCGCCCCCTCGTCATGGTTTACGATCGCGGCTATGGCCCGGGTCATCTTCACCGGGTCAGCGTGTTGGAAGACGTTTCTTCCAATCGCAACCCCCCTTGCCCCCGCATCCATCGCCCCCTCGATCATTTCCAGGAACTCCTTATCGGTCTCGGTCTTCGGCCCTCCGGCGATTACGACTGGAACCGGACAGCCCCTGACGACGTTCTTGAATGAGTCAGGATCCCCCGTGTAGTTGGTCTTGACGATATCAGCTCCAAGCTCTGCCCCTGCCCTTGCGGCGAGGGCGACGACCTCGGCCCCGTTGGGGTCGGCGATCTTGGCTCCCCTCGGGTACATCATTGCGACGAGAGGCATCCCCCAGAAGTCGCAACGCTCAGCGACCTCTCCGAGGATCCTGAGCTGGTCGGCCTCGGTCTCCGAGCCTATGTTGATGTGGACGCTCACGGCATCGGCCCCCATCTTGAGGGCCTCCTCCACGCAGCAGATCTGCACCTTGTTGTTGGGATCAGGACCGAGTGAGGTTGAGGCCGACATATGCACTATGAGGCCAACGTCCCTTCCGTAGCCCCGATGCCCATGCCGAACCATCCCCTTTTGCTGGAGCACGGCGTTAGCCCCGCCCCCGGCCACCTTGTTAACCATATCCGAGAGGACCTCCAGTCCCTTTATCGGCCCCATAGTTATGCCATGGTCCAGGGGTATGATCACGGTGTTCCCGCTATCCCTGTCCATAATTCTCTCTATCCTGACCCTCTTTCCAATCTCGCTCAATTTAGGTTCTCCTTGACCGTGCTAATGTGTTACATGCTAGCATGAAACAGATTTAGTATATAAGAATGACGCTCACAATGGATACGGTGCTGATCGAATGGATGAGGTGATCGAATGGACGAGGAGATCGGAAGGCTGAGGAAGAACAGCTCGACGGAGATCGTGGTCAGGCAGACCGAGTTCAAGGGCACGGTGGGCGTCGATATCCGGGAGTACACGACATCGGAGCGCTACACGGGCTGGTCCAAGAACGGAATCAGGATACCAGTTGAGATCTGGGGGCAGTTCAAGGAGATACTGGATCAGGTGAAGTGCGGTGATGTCTCAGAAGGAAAGGAGGCGTGAGGAGTTCAGGAAGGGGGTACCTGGGCTGGATCCGCTCGGTTGCTACAGACGCAGCATCCCGTCTCTCGTCCCTTGACAATGAGACGAGGGATAGGCCTCATGCAGGGATATCGGGATCTAATGGATTTTAGATGTGTCTTTCGGGAGGTCGAAGAGTTAGATCGCATCGCCCGCCTCGCTGGAGACGTCTCTCGCATCATCTTCGTTTAGACCGACCAGGCCTCCATCTTTCCCTCGATATCGGCAAGGGGCTCTGGTTTGACATAATCTCGATAAACAGCGAGTATATCCGGCGCTCTTCGGATAAGATGCTCGCCTTCGTCATGGAGCACGAGTTCGAGATGATAAGGCTCTACAAGGAGCGGTTCCCATATCTCAGGAAGCCAAAGCCAGGGGAGAAAGCAGCTGATCGCGCAGGCGGCCCTGGAGAGATCGGCAGCAAAGCTGGGATTGAAGCCAATGGAGCTAATGGACGACGATCGCCTCATGATAGAGATATCGGATAGCCAGCCCCTCATCCCCAAGCCCTATGGCGAGACCGCATTGCTGCAATTTCTGGAGACGAACTTCGACCGCGCAAGGCCCAATGAATTCCCGAGCCGTAGCAAGGAGGATGAGGCCATGGGCGGGAGGCTCTACAAGGAGTTCGCCGATTGGAGGGACGTATCCCTTGAGGAGAAAGAGCAGGCCGCATCCCTGCCTTTTCAAAGGCAGGTTAGACCGTGCCTACAGACCGCAAACTATTTGATATAGCACATGTATATTATACTATTATGCCTCACGTGTTTCGGTATAG
>Ga0268281_1001786_pt1 | contig 11732 bp, 12 predicted proteins | sample saktaG_10_FD_190134 | JGI IMG/M metagenome (GOLD analysis project Ga0268281, IMG submission 190134) | Saline water microbial communities from Sakinaw Lake, British Columbia, Canada - sak_2011_5_24_50m | ecosystem: Environmental > Aquatic > Non-marine Saline and Alkaline > Saline ... | reverse complement strand
AATTTCCAGTTACATTTTATCTTCCCCTTCTTGTGATCGATGATTAATAATGAAGGGTTCTGAAGGGGCAGCCAAATTCGAGTTATACAAAGATAAAAAAGGTCAAGTAAGACAGCTGAGTTCGGTGTAGTGAGAGGTATATATATTGGGGCCAGGGCACATTAATAGCGGCAGTGCTGTTCACAGGATCGAATGAGCGGGCTATCAAAAGATAAAACTACCACTTATGTGCCCATTTTACAATCTCAGTTTGTATTAATATCTGCTTTTTCGATATGTATTCCATCGGATTTAAAACGTTATTAAGGAAAGCGGAAAATTCCTCTATGGAGCTAAACCACGCCCATATGCCTATATCGAAGTTGCCTGTCAGTAATAAAACTTGCCTTATTTCAGGACGACTCGCCAGTAAATCCGCTACCCGGTTGAGATAATTACCCTCGACTTTTATAGATATTATTGCTGTTATCATTTTTCCCATGCGAAGGTTAGGAATAGCTTGTATGCGGATTATATTGTAATGCAGAAGGTTTTTTATTCTGCGTCTGACAGTCGGAGCACTGATGCTGAGACTTTTAGCCAGGCTGGTGCTGTTTTGATGAGCCTCCTTTTCAAGGGCAGAGATAATTTTTAAGTCAATATCATCCACCTTTTTCATTTCTGTACTCGTGGATTGATAATTATTTGTGAGTGCTACAAATGCGTATTTTCTATATCCGACGCAAATAAAGATATCAGTTTCCAATACACCTTCCAGTGGATATAGAATTGTATTAAGAAATTTGGAATAATCTTCCATAGATTCAAACCAGCCTAACAGTACCATGTTGTATTGACCCGCGGTCAGCATTAAGAATCCAACTTCCTTCTGCCGGGCTAGTAATTCAGCCGTATGGACCAGTGCATTGTTCTCAATTTTTAATACGATACTGACGGTAAGCGACATCTTTATCCTGTTTATATGGGTGGCCTGTATATGTATGATCTCATCACGGATAAGCCTGTTTATCCTCCGGCGAATAGTCGGGGCGCAGATATTGAGCGATTTGGCCAACTTCAGGCTGCTTACAAAGGCATCATCTTCCAGAGCGGCGATTATTTTTCTGTCGATGTTGTCGATTTGTTTCATGATCAAAAGTAATAATATATAATGCTTTTAATATTATATAAATGATCAATAAAGTAATGTAAAGATGCCATTATTATAATAATAATCGATATAAATGTACAAATCATTGACTTGCGAGAAAAAAGTGTTAACATGGAGATAGTTCCAGAAAAGGTTCCAGCAGATTGGGTGTTTATACGGGTAGTGGTAACAGGCAGATAGTAGAACTGCGTAAGGCGCAGATGAGAAAGAGCCGGCATCAAAGGCTGGCAGGCTGTAACAAGTGAACAGGAGGCTGAGTACAAGTGGAACAACCGCTCAGTGATATTCGGGTCCTTGACTTAACCGATGATAAGGGTTTGCTGTGTGGACGTATGCTGGCCGACATGGGCGCCGATGTAATCAAGATTGAAAAACCGGGCGGAGATACCGTCAGAAATACCCCGCCTTTTTATCACGATATACCCGATCCAGAAAAAAGTTTGTTCTGGTTTGCCTACAGTTTAAATAAAAGAGGCATTACGCTGGCCATAGATTCTGAAGATGGGAAGGCAATTTTACGCGACCTGGTTCGTAAGGCAGATATACTGGTTGAGTCCTTTCCCGTGGGTTACCTGAAAAAGATTGGCCTCGATTATGCGGCATTAAAAAAGGTCAATCCAAATTTAATAATGGCCTCGATCTCACCTTTCGGGCAAACGGGGCCTTATAAGAAATTCAAAGCTTCCGATATTGTCGGTATGGCCATGGGAGGATATCTATATCTATGCGGTGATCCTGAAAAACCGCCGGTGCGTATCAGCGTGCCGCAGGCATACCTGCATGCCGCAGCGGAAGCGGCGGCAGCGGTGATGATAGCGTTAGCTTACCGGGACTCCAGCGGTGAGGGTCAGTATATCGATGTCTCCATGCAGCAAAGCGTGGTGATGAATACTTTTCAGGCGGTCCCTTTCTGGCTGATAGATAAAAAGGTATTGGAGCGTGCTGGTCCTTTCAGGGTAGGGCTATCTGCAGGTACCCGCCAGCGGCAAACATGGCCGTGTAAAAACGGCCAGATTAACTTCGTCATATACGGCGCCTGGGGAGCGACATATGACATCCTTGTGCAATGGCTTGAGGAGAACGGAATAAATACAGAGGATTTAAAACGGCTTAAAGCTGATAACTGGGACGTATTTAATATGTCGCAGGAAAGATGGGAGAAAGTTGAAAAACCGATCGGTGAATTTTTTCTTAAATATACTAAAGAAGAATTATCTGAAGGGGGCATGAAACGAGGCATACCACTTTGTCCCGTTGCAGCTCCTTCTGAAGTTGTGAATTCGGCCCAACTGGCGGCTACGGGATTCTGGATGAATGTGGAACATAACGAACTCGGAACATCGATCAAGTATCCCGGTTTTTGCTATAAATTTTCAGAAACGCCTTGCAAGGTATGGAGGCGTGCACCCCTGATTGGCGAGCATAATATGGAAATCTATCACAATGAACTGGGCCTATCAGTCAAGCAGATCATATCCCTGAAGGAAACGGGTGTGATATGAAAAAAGCTACGCATAAACAAGCATTAAAAGGATTAAAAGTACTGGATTTTACCTGGGTGGTTGCCGGGCCAATAAGCACTAAATACCTTGGCGATTACGGCGCTACAGTAATAAAAATTGAATCAAGGGAGCACCCTGATTTCTTAAGAACGTCCGGCCCGTTTAAAGACCATAAGGCAGATCCTAATGGTACCGGATACTTCGCCTTCTTTAATGCCAACAAATTCAGCATGCTGCTGAAGCTCAACCATCCGCAAGGCTTGCTGATAGCAAAGAAACTCATTTCCTGGGCGGATATTGTCGTGGAGAATTACGTACCGGGCACACTGGAAAAACTGGGGCTGGACTATGAACATATGAAGGCAATCAACCAGGATATTATTATGATCAGTGCTTCCGGACAAGGTCAGATCGGACCATATGCAAGGGTACCTATTGGGGGTAACTGGCTATCGGCATTGACGGGTTTCTTCTGGTTTAGCGGTTGGCCTGATAGCGGAGTCAGCCAGCCTTACGGAGCCTACAGCGATTTGATCAGCCCGCGTTTTATGATTGTGGCGATATTGGCAGCATTGCGGTACAGGCAAAAAACCGGAAAAGGGCAGTATATTGACTTTTCACAGTTCGAATCCGGGATCCAGTTCCTGTCACCCGCCATGCTTGACTGGACCGCAAACAGCAGAGATGGGGAGAGAATAGGCAATGCTGCTGCATCTTCCGCTCCACATGGAGTTTTCCCCTGTCTGGAAGGAAGGTGGTGCGCCTTGAGCGTTTCTACTGAAGATGAGTGGACAGCTTTTTGTAAGGTTATCGGCGGCGCCCGGTGGACCAAGGAGGTCAAATACGCTTCACTGTGGAACAGAAAGCAGAACGAGGATGAGCTTAATAAACTTGTTGCGCAGTGGACTATCAGACACACTCCTGAGCAAGTTATGTTATTGATGCAGAAAGCCGGTGTCCCGGCAGGAGTGGTTGAGAGCACTAAAGATCTATGTGAAGATCCCCAGTTGAAGTTTCGCAATCATTTCTGGACGCTGGATCACCCTGTTATAGGACCTTATGCACATCTCGGCCAGGCGTCAATTCTAAAGGAAACCCCGGCTAAACCCAGGATGCCGGCTCCATGCCTGGGTGAGCATACTGAATATGTTTGCCGGAAGCTATTGAACATTTCGGACAAGGAGTTTGTGGAATATCTAAACGGCGGCGCATTCGGGGTATTGTAACTTCTTTTGAACTATTGCAGGATTGCCTGCCGAAAAGAAGAATTACGTGGAGACCTTTATGAATGAAACGAGTATAGCGCAAATAAAGGACGCGAAGATGTGACCGGGGGCGTAACAGCCTTCATGTAGTAGCGCACAACAAAATGGAAGGGGCGCTGAGCAATCAATAATGGTGGCATAAGAAAAAAAGCGAGGAGGAATTATGAAAAGAACAATGTCTCTGACTATCCTGGTGGCAATACTGCAGATACTGTTCATCGTATCAGGCTGTACACCTGCTGCTCAGCAGGCGCCAAGTGCGGAACCAGTTAAGCAGCAGGCGGCGCCAATTGTGATTAAGCAATCACTGGTCACACCCGCAACGCACACTTATACTACCCTGTGTCAGGCATACAATGATCGCATAGAGAAGGTTACTGAAGGAAGGGTAAAGATAGAATTATATTCGAGTTCATCACTCTGTCCGGCTGCCGACGAACTATCCGCCACACGCAGCGGTAGTATCGATTCAGCCGTAACGGTCTTTTCATACATTACAGGACAGGTGCCGTTTTTTACCTTCGCCACGCTTCCCTGGGTATCGCCGCCGAACTATAAAGATATAATTCCTTTCTATCAGGAGTCGCTGCCCGTCGTGGAAAAAGCAGTGGAGAAATACAATGTCAAGGTACTTTATTTTATCGTTACACCCGATGCGTATTGCCTGGATACAAAGAAGGAAGTGCGTACTCCGGCAGACGTTAAAGGATTAAAAATCCGGGGCTCAGGAGGAGCAGTCGATGAGCTGATCCAAAATTGGGGCGCATCCGTGGTGACTCTTCCCCTATCTGAAAGCTACACCGCAATTCAGCGTGGTATTGTCGATGGTTCAGTAAATACATTTCCATCGCTGGCTGGATACAAGCTCAACGAAGTGGCGCCTTATATTTGCGACCTTAAAATAGGCATGAACGGGTGGATCGTCTATATTAACAAAGACAAGTGGGACCTTATTTCCAGCGCTGATCAGAAAGCCATATTGGATTTAACCCCTGACTTTGTCCTCGAAATGGCTTACGCCAATGACTGGGTTACCAATAATATACGGGAATCTTTCCCCGAATTAGGTTTTATTTCATATACACCGACTGCCGACGAGATGAAATTATGGAAACAGGGTGCGCAGGATATCTGGGATAACTATGCGAAATCGAGCCCGGAGGCACAACAGCAGGTCGAGATAATAAAGAAATATGGCGGTGGCCCGTAAAAATCCATCTGACAAACTGAAAATTGTAACGTTTTTTATCCGGAGCAGTTAATATGGAGATAAAAAGCCGGGCTGCGAGGTTTCAGCACAGCTTGAGCCGCATTAACAAGGGCGCAGCCTTTATCTCGGGCATCCTGGTTGTCCTGATTATGCTGATGACCGTTTACGAGGTTATCGGGCGGTATGCCTTCAATTCACCCACCAGCTGGAGTATTGAATTAAGCGGGTACCTGTTCCTACTATCCATCTTTTTTGCCGCGGCTTACACGCTTGAGAAGAAGGGGCATGTAAGGGTCGACGTGATAGTAGACCAGGTACCCGTGAAAATCCGGTACGTGGTTTTCATCATCACTGCCATCCTGGCGATAATCTTTTGTGCTCTTTTACTGTGGCAGACAGCCAAATTGACCTTTGATGCATATGATCTGGACTGGATATCGAACACACCGCTGAAACTAACACTGTTCCCCATATACCTGGCAATGCCCGTGGGATGTGTTTTGTTATTTATCCAATCTATATCCGATCTAGTTTTGCTTTTCTCGAACAGGAAACCGGCATAAGGTCAGGATAATCATGGAATGGTTTACGCTGGGCATCGTACTCTTCGTGGGATTGGTCATCCTGATTTTCACGGGATTACCCATAGCTTTCGCAATGGGTTTGGCCGGTATGGTAGGCGTCTGGGTACTTATCGGGCCACAGGCAATGGTGCAGATTGCCAACTATTGCTGGAAGTATGGTACCGATCCCGGGTTTACCTTAATACCGATGTTCATCCTGATGGCGGAGCTTCTGGCCGTCAGCGGTGCAGCCTCAGAGCTGTTTACGTCTGCGGAAAAATGGTTCAATCGCCTGCCCGGCGCTTTAGGAGCAAGCGCCGAAGTTGCCTCTTGTATCTTCGGCGCATGTTGCGGTACCAGTACCGGAGGGGCTGCCGCCATGGGACTTGTGGCCACTCCTGAACTGCTGAAAAGGGGCTACGACCCGAAGTTGTCTACCGGGCTCGTGGCGGCCGGCGGAACATTGAGCATCATCATTCCACCCAGCGGTATATTGATTTTATATGGATTGATCGTAGAAGAATCCATAGGCAAATTGTTTATCGCCGGGATTATGCCGGGATTACTTATCACAGCATTGTTTATACTCTATATCGTGATTTATGCGATTGTAAAACCGCAGAGTGCCCCGCGTCTGGAGGGAGTCATTACCTGGAAAGATCGATTCAATTCGCTGAATAGAGTTTGGGCTTTTATCCTCGTGGCAGTTGTAGTACTCGGGTCTATGTATTTGGGAGTATGCACAGCCACAGAGGCGGGCGCGGTAGGAGCATTTGCCTCACTCGTACTTGCTTTAGCTTACAGGCAACTGACCTGGCCCAAATTTCAAGAAATACTTTACAGGACCGTACGGGTCTCGTGCTTTATTTTCTTCATTATCTTTGGTGCTCTCACTTTTGCCTACCTGCTGACTTACCTGCGTATACCCCAGGAACTGGCCAACCTGGTTATTACAGCGGGGCTGTCTCCCTTACAGTTTATAGTAGCTTTGATGTTGCTCTACCTGGTATTGGGGTTTTTCATCGAACCCGCCGGGATCATACTTCTAACGATACCCACAGTGGCCCCCGTACTGCACACGCTGGATATCAACCTCATCTGGCTGGGCATTCTGCTTACCCTTAACATGCAGGTAGCCAACCTGACACCGCCAGTCGGGCTGAACCTCTTCGTTATGAAGAGCGTCTGCCCCGAGGTAAGCATGAGAGATATTATGCGCGGGTCAATCCCGTTTACACTCTTAATTCTAGTGGGGCTAGCCCTGGTCATTGCTTTCCCGATGCTGGCTACGTGGCTTCCGGGTTTTATGAAGTGAAGCCAGACGATTACTTTTATCGATTTATTTAATACCGGAGAACAAATTATAAGGTGCCGATGTGGATGTAAGTTATCAGCTTGCCGAAAATATAAGCAATGTCAGCTACAGTGACTTAAACCCGACAGTCGTGGATATTACTAAGAAAAATATCCTGGATACTTTCGGGTGCATGATTGCTGCAAGCACGCTATCTCTCGATAGTCTGCCTGTAATAGATATGGTTCGCAAAGCCGGTGGATCTGGAGAGGCCGGCGTAATAGGTTTTCCGGATAAGATCCCGGTGTGGATGGCTGCTTTCGCCAACGGGATACTGGCGCACGCTCTTGATTATGACGATATTGTCAACGCAACATCCGTTCATCCCAGCATGTGTACAATTCCTGCCGCGTTCGCTCTGGCAGAGAAAACAGGTGGTGTAAGCGGTAAAGAGTTTATAACAGCTGTAGCGCTGGGCAATGACCTGATATGCCGACTGGGTTACGCTATAAAAAATAAGGCGGAAGGAATGAATCTGGGATTTCGTCCCGCGCCGGTACTAGGTGTATTCGGCGCCGCGGCCGCCGCCGGGAAAGTATTGAAGTTAAATCAGCAGCAGATCGTTGACGCCCTGGGCATCGTTTTTCATCAGGGTGCGGCGGGGACAATAGAAGCATTTTTAAGCCCGGGGGATACCAAGATCAGAGATTATTACGGTGGTTTTATAGGCTTGAACGGGGTATTGGCGGCACTTCTATCCCAGATGGGTATCACAGGTATTAAAACCTGTTTCGAGGGTCCTGCCGGACTTTTCAGCGTCTATTTTAACAATAAATATGACCGCGACTATCTGGTTGCCGATTTAGGAATAAAGTTTGATGGAGTCCAGGTCAGTGTAAAACCGTGGCCGGCTAATATCATGATGCACAATTATATATATGCGACCCTGCAACTCGGTCTGGAAGCCGACATCGGACCTGATGATATAGATAAAATAATCATCTATGTTGGTGAACCGTTCATGCGCTTTGCCGACGGGGACAAAAAAGTGCCGAAGACAGGCAATGAAGCCAGGATCAGCCTGCCGTTTTGTGTAGGCGCCTGTGCCGCCAGAAGAGAGTTGAAATTGTGGAACTTTACCCCTGATGGGCTGGCGGATGATTTAGCGCTAGATATGGCACAAAAAGTGGAAGCGGTCGTTGCCGAAACTGTAGATCAAAAAAGCTTTGTGCAGCCTGCTAAGGTTGAAATTATTGATAAACGGGGTAAAAGGCATATTAAACAGGTTGACCACAGCCTCGGGCATCCTGATAACCCTCTTGATTTCCGCTATGTTGCCAACAAGTTTCGTGACTGTGTTTCATATTCTGCCAATCTGTCAGTAAAGAATAAAACGGAATCTATAATTGAATTAATACAGAATATCGATCAGGTGGAAGATATCAGGGAGTTCAGCAAATTATTCAGTTAGACTCTGTTAAATTAGAGTCGTCCGAACTAATACTATTTAAGTCATAACTCAATACAGGAGAGACACACAGGAAGAGCACCAGGATTGGAGCAAGGATTACAACGAAGTCAGACCGCACAGCTCATTGAATCACAGAGCGCCGGTGGAGTATGCTTATACTACGACTGGATTTTAAGAGCCGGGGCTGCTAAATGCGGGGTAAGGGCATTTTATAAATGGCCGGTAGTAAAATATCATGGAGGTATAGCGTGAATATCTTATTAATCATCGGTATCATTCTGCTGGTTTTATGGCTCGTGGGTTTCCTTGCTGTACCAAGTTTGGGCTGGCTGGTCAATGTTGCTCTTGTCATAGGATTAATCCTCTTAATTATCTGGCTGCTCAAGAGACTAAAAGTATTCAAATAAGCAACACTATATTCGATCAATCACTGGAAAGAGGGAAACTATAGACTGTGCACTGTGTTACAGCGAGGGCAGGTGAAGCTGTTGCCATGGAAGTCGGGGGGTATTTTGAATTTCAGGCCGCAGTTGCAGGTGATCTCCCTGTATTTATGCATTTTCCACAGCATGTCCGAGGCTTCGCGGGCCCTCTCCTTTTCGGGCGGGGTCAGTCCTGCTGTTGCAGCATTGCGTTGAACGGCAGCGTCGCCGGCCACCAGCGATGACCGCGGGATGATACCACCTCCACCTCTGTGGGACTGATTGTAGGCGGATTCATATCCTGCCAGGGAAAGGTTGCCGGCCATGGCACGCAGTATGCGGATCCTCTCCGAGATAGGAGGATGGGTGCTGGACAGGTCTTCCGCCATTCGGCCGTTTTTGCGGAAAGGATTGAGGATGTACATCGGGGCCGTGGCATTATTGGCCGATTTGAGCTGCTCGGTTGAAGCAGCGATTTTCTCCAGCGCCGAGGCCAGGCCTTCGGGATACCTGGTATAAAGGGCCGACGAGGCATCGGCCAGGTATTCCCTTTTGCGAGAGATGGCCAGGTAGATAAATTGCGCCATTATGGGGGCGAGAATCATCAGGACAACGGCGGCCAGCAGGATAATGATCTGAGCACCGCCGCCACCGGAGGAACTCCTCCTGGTGCCTCCCGTAAAAAACAGCATGCGCGAACCGTACCAGGCGATTATAACTATGGTGCCCAGCAAGACGCTGCACATTGCCATGAGCAGGACATCACGGTTCCTGATATGGGCCATCTCGTGTCCGACAACCCCCTGGAGCTCATCGCGGCTCAGCTTTTGCAGCAGTCCGGAGGTTACAGCAATTGAAGCGTGGTTCTTATCCCGGCCTGTAGCAAAGGCATTGAGAGCCGGGTCGTCAACAATGTATATATCCGGCATCTTCTCCATGCCGGAGGCGATCTTCATCTCCTCCACCACGTTATAAATGCGCGGCATATCGTCGGGGCCGATTTTACGTGCTTTGGATAACGAAAGCAGTATGCTATCTCCCTGGAAATAGCCCACCAGCGTCATCACGATCCAGATCAAGAGGGCCAGCAGCAGCCCTATCGACCAGTCTCCCAGAAGGGTATAACCCATGAAGCTGCCGAGAAGGAGCAACATAAAGCCAAGCGCCGTGACGAGAATAACCGACCTTACCTGGTTATCCCTGATCTGTTCCCACATGATATGATCGGTAATGCTTAACTGAAGCTAACTTTTGGGACCTCGCGATCGACCGTGTCTGTGACCTCAAAGAACTCGCCGGCTTTGAAGCCTCCCATCGAAGCTATGATGTTGGAGGGGAACATCTGCGTCTTATTGTTATACTGAAGCACGGAGTCGTTATAGAACTGCCGGGAAAAGCTGATCTTGTTCTCTGTCGAGGTCAATTCCTCCTGCAGGGCCAGGAAATTCTGGCTGGCCTTGAGGTCGGGATAGTTCTCCGCCACGGCAAACAGCCTGCCCAGCGCCTGACTTAAGGCCCCTTCCGCTCTGGCCTGCGCCGCCACGCCGCTGTCAACGGCCTTGATCGCCATGTTCCTGGCGTTTGTGACAGCTTCAAGTGTGCCCCTTTCATGCTGCATGTAGCCTTTGACTGTTTCAGTCAGGTTGGGTATGAGGTCATGCCTCCTTTTAAGCTGTACGTCGATCTGCGCCCAGGCGTTCTTGACCTGGTTCCGGGAGCCTACCAGTCCATTGTAAATCCCGGCGATGATCAGGACGATGACTATGGCTATGGCGAGTATTACTAGGATTGCTATCAGCATGGTTCATTACCTCCCATATTATGACTTGTCCGGCGCTCCCGGATCGACATTAAATGTATCCCTGATAAAGAAAAGAGCTTTATATAACGGATCTGTCGCGGCGGGCTGATCTATTTTCAGTTGCTCGATAAAGGCGCCCGATTCGCCGCCGTCGAACCACAGGCCGTGTCCTGCGTTGCATATGTCGATAAGTATTTCCCGGCCCGACCCGATATCGATCTTCCTCATCACCCTGCGGCAGATAGGGCATTTCCTGCTTTTCTCCGGCGCCTTCTGCCGGGGCTTTTGCATCAGGCTGTTTACAAGCTCCCGGGTAGCTCCCCTGGTTAAAGTATCCAGCAGCAGCTCCAGTTCGCCCCTATCGAACCAGATGCCGTGGCAGCGGGAGCAATAGTCGAGCTCGATCTTGTCGTACTCGACCGCGGTTGTGGATATCTTGCATACAGGGCATTTCATGCGCTTTCATTTTCCGGACTTTTATTTTACTACATAAACACGTTGTTGAAGGTTACGACCAGCATGGCCATGACGATCGCCGTTACAATCAGGCATCCGCACAGCAGGCCGAATCCAAAGGCAGCCCACAAGCCCTGCACCCTGGTGAACTGCTCGATACCGGCCCATATCTTATTCTTCCAGGCCCATTGACCGCCTTTTATGCCCAGGATGACAGCCATGACTATATTCACTACGGGGATCAGTGCCAGCAGGGCGATATAAGTCCTGTTGCCAAGTCCCCAGATCCAGGTCAGCAGGAAAGCGCCCCAGTTCCACCTCTTCGCTTCCGGCGGCACTGAGGCCCCATTTACGCCGGTTGTATCTTTCATAGCGGTACCCTCTTAATTATATACGGTTTATTTTACCGGCGGGCTTACCCACCTTTTCCATTGCCAGGAATCCACCTCGTCAAGCGGGTAAATGGGACGCGTGATGTTGTTGTATTTGATCTGGAAAACGTCGATATTGGTGGTCCCCGCGCTGACCACGTTGAAGGTCTTGCGGTTGTATTGCAGGAACCTGATGCGGAAGGGGAAGAGGTTCTTGGCCACGACCA
>Ga0268281_1001785_pt1 | contig 11734 bp, 13 predicted proteins | sample saktaG_10_FD_190134 | JGI IMG/M metagenome (GOLD analysis project Ga0268281, IMG submission 190134) | Saline water microbial communities from Sakinaw Lake, British Columbia, Canada - sak_2011_5_24_50m | ecosystem: Environmental > Aquatic > Non-marine Saline and Alkaline > Saline ... | reverse complement strand
GTACTCAAAGAATAAGTGGGAAAGTATCCTTCTATTTGAACCGGCATCTCAAAGCGAAAGTTCAATACACTCTGATTAATACGAATAATAAAACTACAAATTATCTCTTTTCCGGACTGGAATTCCAATTATAAAGCAACAGAATTATAAAACAAATTAAGAAAAACTTGACACACCCTTACCATAAAAACAAGAAACATCTAAACATATTCTGAAAGGAGAACGTATGGGAAAGAATATAATTAAGATCATATCTTTTTTATTGATTGCATTTTTTGTGCTTTCAGCGTGTTGTCATAAACCATCTCCGCCTATTTCCCAAGCAGAGCTGGTTGACCTTCGCGCGAAAGTGGAACAATTCGAAGCACAAGTTAGTGCACAAAGCGCAGAGATTGAAGCACTCGAGAAGGAATTGCAACAAAAAAAAGTTGAACTTCACAATCTTCAGGATTACGAACAACAGCTAAAAGACGACGGTTTTTTAGGGGAGGAGTAACATGAAAAAGTATATCGCACTATTCGTTTTATTGATGATTCTATCTACTTTTCTGCAGGCGGAAGTCCGCTATTTGACAGAAGAGGAATACAAAGACCTCTCCAAAGAAGAAACTCTCAAGTACTGGGAAGCTCTGGAAAATGAGCTGATGATGCTGCAGGTTCGCCAGGCAAATGCCAGTTCGCAAGTTACTGAGAATGAATTGAAAATTGTAGCTCTGGGTGAAGAAATCGCTCTTCTTGATCTGGAATATGATGTGATCTACACAAGAATCATGAATTCTATCGGAACTGTTTCGCATAGTGAACTTGTTGATTTCGAACAGAAATTGAATGAGATCAAGAACAAGCTTGATTACTATGATCAACTTCCTAATTCCGAATTGTATAAAAGCAATCAGGAAATCAAGAATTTCATTGCTCAGTATGAAAGTCTGAAGGGTGAGGATATAGCAAAAGTCCCTCGGTTCCAGCAGGATTTTGCAGAGATTGATAGCAGAATTGATATGCTTCAGGAAAATATGTATCCTTATGGTGAGTACTATGAGGATGAATATACTGTGGTCAAAGGTGATTATTTAGTGAAGATCTCCGGCTATGAGCATATTTATAATGATCCTGCAAAGTGGGGGATCATATATCGCGCCAATAGAGATCAGATCAAAGATCCTGACTTGATCTATCCCAATCAGGTTTTCAAAATACCTCGTGGACTTCCTTCAAGTTGGAAGGTGTATAGAGGTGAATGCCTTTGGACAATTTCAAGCTATCCTGAGATTTACAATGATCCATTCCAATGGCCCAAAATTTACCGAGCTAATACAGATCAGATCAAAGATCCTGATTTGATTTATCCAAACCAGATTCTTAGAATACCCCGAGACTGATATACATTCTTAGAAGCCCCTTATCTCTTTGTTCGGAATAAGGGGCTTTTTTATTTTCAGTAAAATAACCTTGCGAATGGTGAGCTAAAACTCACTTCTCAAGGATGACAAGGAAGGGGAGATTGTCATTCTGGTGAATGTCAGTTTCAACTGACTGAAGAAGAGTCTCCCAAAAGAAATTGTCACTCTGAGCTTGTCGAAGAGTCTCCCGAGACATTAATCTATCGTTATTGGATATCCTTTCAGTCTTCATTTCTCACTCATCCGTCTTCATTTCTCACTCATCACTCTTCACTCTTTGCTCTTCACCCATTTATTGTTTGACAAAAGAATTGATGATTTTATATATACATATCAAAATTCTCGAGTAAATATTTAATAAGACATGAAAACATATATTCCAGCAAAAAGAATATCGCAGGCATTTATTGCGGTCTGTATCACCACAATACTCATCTTTCTTGTTAATTTCTTCTTTACAAGAGAAAAAATTATTATTAGGAAATCCACTTTCAATATCGGGCAGATTTCCAATCAGACTATCGTAGCTCCCTTTAATTTCCATATTTACGAAGATCCTGAAATTCTCAAAGACAAAAAAGCAAAAGCAGAAGAACGTGTTTTGCCCAAGTATCAATTTTCTGATGATGTCACTTTTGACGCACAGTCTCATATAAATGATTTCTACAGCTTATTGGATAAGACATTTATACAGGATTCCCTTAATTCTGTAAAATTATTAAGTTTAAATCAAGACGGATACAGCTTAAACGAACAGGAGTTGAAATTCTTGGAGAACAAAGATGCTCGCGAACAGCTCTTTGAATTTCTGCTTGTGCAGGTGAAAAGTGTTCTTGGTGTTGGAATCCTCAAAAGCGAACCCAATAATGAAAAAATCACTCTAATTGAGGGTAATACTGAAAAAGTAGTTTCTATAAAAGAGCTTTTTACAAAAGAAACTGCGATCAATTATATTCTTGGTCAACGCACTCCAAGGTTCGGTTCTGACGGGTGGAAAAGCATCATTGAGAAAATACTCAATAAAATCTTACAGCCCAATGTCATATATGATAGAGAAGAAACTGATGCTGCAAAGAAAAGAGCCAGTGAAAGTGTTCCTCAGATTCTCGGTGAAGTCCTCAAAAATGAACTGATCGTGCCGGAGCATCAGAAAATAACTGGGGATATGCTACGAAAACTGAATGCTCTTGAACAAGCTGAGCAAAAAAGGATCGTTACAGAACAGGCAGGAAAACAGGTTCTCTCTCACATTGCAGAATTTTTCTATATCTTCATTGTGCTTTCTCTATTCATCATATTGTCATATTTTATGTATCCTGAACTCCTTAGGACTGTTTCTTTCTTCAGAACCTTTCTGTTTTTTACAGCATGTATTGCACTTTTGCTCATTCTGATAACAAATCTCACTACTTGGTCAGCTTATATTATTCCCTTTGGTTTGCCCATTATTCTTCTTGCATTTCTGATTGATGTTCCCGCTGCAATGATCTTTGGGTTTGTAAATTACTTTCTGATAGCTGGTTTGCTAGACTGGAAGATCGTTCCCTCTATGATCATTTGCCTGTCCGGTATGAGCGCTGTGCTTCCCCTTGAGAATCCACGTAGCCGAAGAGATTTCTATAATGCTGCGTTCTATATGCTGATCTTTTTCATCGCACTGGTCTTTATTTTTGGAGCAATACAGCACACTAAGATTCTTACAATTCTGAATGATATCAAATGGGGTGTTCTGGGGGTATTAATTTCTCTAGTTGGTAGTATGACACTTCTTGCTCCGATCGAGCAGCGTTTGCCGGTGCTCACAAATATCCATCTGCTCGAGTTGGCTGATTTCAGTAATCCTTTATTAAAATTACTCACTGAAGCTGCGTCTGGAACATATCATCATTGCATCATTGTAGGAAATCTTGCAGCAGCAGCCGCAAAAGCCATAGGGGCAAATCCTATCCTTGCTCGTGTGGGAAGCTATTATCACGATATCGGAAAGACCAAAAATCCCGAATACTTTATTGAAAATACTACTGAAAAAGAAAGTATGCACAATCAATTAACTGCAACTCAGAGTGCGCAGATAGTAAAGCGCCATGTTGAGGACGGAGTTAAGCTTGCTCGAGAGCGCCACATTCCCAAAGCAATAATTGATATTATGCAACAGCATCATGGCACATCACAGATCAGCTTTTTTCTGAATGAAGCGCTTGAACAGGAAGAAGAGATCGATGAGAAAGATTTCTATTATGATGGTCCCAAACCTCAAACAAAAGAAGCTGCTATCGTTATGATCGCTGATATTATAGAGTCCACTACCAAATCTCTGCATGAGCCGACTGTTGAAGAAATCGAAAGTGTTGTGAAAAAAACTATAAAGCGATTGATCGATACTGACCAGCTTTCAGAGAGTGGAATTTCTCTGAAGGAATTAAAAACTTTACAGGAAAGTATGATGCCCATTTTACTTGGTATCTATCAAAAACGTATTGCATATCCGGAATAAATGGAAGAAAATAATCAACAAATTATCAATGAAACTGACGCCGAGATAGACCAACGGCGCATACAAAAACTCATAACGCATATTTTTCAGAGTGAAGGATTACCCACTGAAACAATTCTTAGTATTGTCTTTACTGATAATGCTACAATTCATGAACTCAATAAGAAGTTCCTTGACCGTGACTGTCCAACAGATGTGCTTTCCTTTAATGTGCATACCGAGTATTTACCCGGCGAATTACCAATTCTTGGTGATGTATACATCTCAGCAGAAGAAGCAAAAAATCAGGCGGAAAGTTATCTATTAACATTTCAGGATGAACTTGAACGGCTTGTTACACATGGGATTCTCCATCTCATTGGATATGAGCATGATGATCCCGAACAGCAAGAGAAGATGAAAGCTTTGACCGAACAATACCTTGAGTTATCTAATGATAAATAAGATTTAGGTATAAATAGAAAATTCAACATGAAAGAGTTAATTAAAACCACAGAGTTCACAGAGGGCACAGAGAAATTAGAGAGGGATCCGTTTACCGGAAAGATTATTGGCTGTGCAATAGAGATACATCGCACTCTTGGACCTAGATTACTTGAATCGACTTATCAACAATGTTTAGCTCGAGAATTAGCAATTAATAAAATAAAATTTTCTTTAGAACATCCTTTACCGGTAGAGTATAAAGGCGTTCGTTTAGATTGTGGGTATCGTATTGATGTTCTTGTTGAAAGCGAAGGTGTGCCTTGTCGTCTTCTTATCCTTGAATTGAAATCAGTGGAAAAGATAAAAGGAATTCATAGAGCTCAACTTCTCACGTATATGAAACTTTCAAATATTAAAACAGGTTTGTTAATTAACTTTAATGTAAAGAGATTGAAAGATGGTATTGAAAGATTTAAATTATAAATCTCTGTGTTCTCTGTGGTTAGAAAAAAATATGTTTATAATTGTTAGCATTTTTGAGTGGAAGAAATAACGATGGCTTTTAAGATCATATTAATGGTTGTTTTTCTTGCACTTTCAGGATTTTTTTCATCCTCGGAAACAGCGATATTCTCACTTTCCAGAATGTATCTTAAGAAGCTTGAGAATTCAAAAAAATGGTCGAGCAGATATGTTCCCCAACTTCTCAAACATCCTCAGCAGCTTTTGATCACAATACTTCTTGGCAATACAATTGTGAACGTTACTTTTGCTTCTATAGCTGCAATGATGGCGCTTAATATCAGCCATTCCATACCGGGCTTTTCTACAGCTCTTGCACTAATAATAGAAATTTTTCTTGCAACAATGATCATACTCATTTTTGGTGAAGTCGTTCCAAAAGTCTTTGCTATCCAGTATGCTGAAAAGTATTCGACTTTGGTCGCACTACCTGTTGGATTTTTTAAGATCATTCTATTTCCGATAGTTAAGATTTTAGAACTTTTCTCTAGTATTTTTACGAAAGGAACAGATCATGGTTTGCTGGATTCCAATATAAAAATCACTTCTGATGATATAAAAAGCATTGTCTATGATGAAGCTCCAGACTTGGTTGATATTCATGAAGAAGAACGGGAGATGCTGAACAGTGCCTTCGAGTTTTCAGATACAAAAGTGAAAGAGATACTCACTCCAAGAATTGATATTACTGCAGTTGAGATAGAAGATGGCATTGAAAATCTTATTTATGTGATAAAGGAAAGTGGTTTTTCCCGCATTCCGATATATCGTGGAACAATAGATAACATTATCGGCATGGTTTATAGTAAGGATATCATACTGAACCTCGGCTCTCAGATGCGTATAAAAGACCTTATGCGAACATGCTATTTCATTCCGGAAAATATGAAACTGAGCTTCATTCTGAGTTATTTCAGAAAAAATAAGATCCACATGGCAGTTGTGGTGGATGAGTATGGCGGCACAACCGGCTTGGTTACACTGGAGGATGTGCTGGAAGAGATTGTTGGGGAAATTCTCGATGAAACAGATGTTGAAAAGATAGAGATCAAGTCCATTACAAAGAGCGAATATATTATTGATTGCTCGATCGATATTGACGATGTTTGCAAGAAGTTCGATCTGGAAGTCGATGATCAGTATGATAGTTTTTCAGGTTTCCTGTATCAGCTTTTTGGCAAGATACCTCAAAAAGGTGAAACTATTATTTTTAAGGATAAATATAAGTTTATTATCGAGTCCATTGACGGACAGCGAATTACAAGTGTACGCCTGAATATACTGCAACCACAAAATGAAGAATAAGTTCTGGCTGATTTTATTTATTCTGATCCTACCACTGGTGTGCTTTGCAGAAAAAACAGTCTGTGAATATAGTGTTCATTATGCAGGACTTCCTGTTGCACTCGTAAAGATCACACTGGATAGCACAGATTCATTACAGACTATTGCGCTTGAAAGCACCTCAAAAGGATTTGTCTCAGCCCTCTTTTCTATAGAGAATACTTATGTGAGTTCGTGCAATAATAGTTTTTTACCTTTCTATTTCTGGAAAACGATTTGCCAGCAAAATGTACAAGAAAAGAAAGTTGTTCTCTTCAATCAAAAAGAGGGTAGTATTGTTGTTCAAAATGTTTTAAGTAGTGAAGTCGATACACTTCGATGCGATAACCCAATTCATGACATTGTAAGCATGACCTTTTCACTGCTTTCTGATGTGCCGAAGCAAAAGTACTATACCTGTTATGGCAATTATCGTATCTGGCAGTTAGATGCAGAAAAGTCAAAAACAGTGACTCTCAGCTTCCAGAAGAAAAAATATGAGTGCTTTGAGTACGAGATCAAATCCGAGATTAAGTACGATTCCAAGATTGATTCAAAAACCGATATACTTACTAATAATATTTTTAAGAACAAGGGGATGACCTATTACTGGGTCAGCAAAGAAGCACCGCATTTGTTGTTAAAAGCAAAATATAAACGTTTTCCCTTCAGTATATATTTGTATATGATTAATATCTATACACAATAATTTTTCAAACACATTTTTTTTCAAAACTTGACACATTAATAAACAGCTTATTTTTCTAAAAATATGAAAATGGGATTCAGAATCGCTCTTATTATATGGACAATTCTTATGCTGACATTGTCCTCTTTACCGAATTTTCAAGCGCCGAACCTCTTTCCTAAGTTTTCTGATAAAATCGCACATTTGATCGAATATGGAATTTGGGCTACTCTTTTCCTTCTGATGTTGAAACATGAAGACAGGATCAAGAACCTCTGGAGCGTCTTTGTTACTGTGCTCATTTGCGGAGGTATATTGGGTATTTTAGATGAAATTCATCAACGCTTTGTATCGGGTCGTTTTATGGATATTTATGATTTCTTCGCTGACGTGATAGGCATTACAGTTGCGATAATTATCTTCCGCATTTTTTACAGAAAACCACGATATTATATTCCTGAAAGAAAAAAATAAATAATAGTTTTACAATAACATTATGAAATACCAGGCACCACGCGGAACCTATGATATTTTGCCGGAAGATATTAAGAAATGGCATTATATTGAGAACATCATAAGAAAACTTACATCATTATATAATTACTTTGAAGTTCGTGTCCCAATTTTTGAACAGCTCGAACTTTTTCAGCGAAGTGTGGGTGAAGACACAGATATCGTTGAAAAAGAGATGTATGCTTTTAAAGATAAGAAAGGACGTGAACTTGCTCTCCGACCTGAAGGTACTGCTTCGATAGCGAGAATGGTAGCAGAACACAATCTTAAATCATCAAAGAAAAAACCTCTGCGCCTCTGGTATGAAGGTCCGATGTTCAGATATTCAAGACCTCAAAAAGGTCGGTACAGACAGTTCTATCAATTCGGTGTGGAGTGCATAGGATCGTCCAATCCGATTGTAGATGCAGAAATTATTGCCATTGGCTGGCAGATACTACAAGAAGCAAAAGTGCCGGATGTATCTCTTGAGATCAACAGTGTGGGCTGCCCTGAATGCAGTAATGATTATAATATTTTACTGAAAGAGTTTTTATATAAAGATAAAGATAAATATTGTGCGGACTGCCAGCGCAGAATGGATCAGAATCCACTCAGAGTGTTTGACTGCAAGAATAATAGCTGTCGGCAACTCATAAAAAATGCACCACCCATGCTGGATAGCCTTTGTGAAGAGTGTGCCCTGCATTTCGAGGGTGTGAAGAATAATCTGGAAATGATGAAGGTGCCCTTTAATGTTAATCCTGAAATAGTCCGAGGATTGGATTATTATACAAAAACTGCATTTGAATACAAGATCAATTATCTTGGAGCGCAGGACGCACTTGGTGGTGGCGGAAGGTATGATGAACTGATCGAATATCTTGGTGGAAAGCAAACACCGGCAGTAGGACTCTCAATGGGATTGGAAAGAATAATCCTTTCTCTGGGAAAATCGGGCTTTTCATTCCATGAAGAAAATATCCTGGAAGTGCTTGTTATTCCTATCGGGACTTGTGCACTTCAGGCATCCATCGAGATGATACAGGAACTTCATAAAGCAGATATTTCTGCAATAATAGCGGATGAAAGTTCATCTGTGGGAAACAATTTAAAGTTTTGCGACAAAAACAATGTGTCTTTTGCTGTATTGATCGGCGATAACGAGCTGAAATCAGGTATGTATGTAGTAAAAGATATCAAAAAGAAAGCTCAATCAGAGATTAAAAGAGAAGAAGTTGTAAGCTTCATAAAAAAATATCTGAGTGGGGTAGTATAATGATACTGGTAACAGGTGCAGCGGGTTTTATTGGTTCACATCTCGTGGAGCAACTTCTCAGTAAGGGTGAAGTGGTTATTGGGCTTGATAATATCAATGATTTTTATGATGTTGCATTAAAGCAACACAATTTAAAACATATTAATGAACGACCTCAAGCAGAAAAGAATTTTACCTTTATTCGAGGAGATATCACTGATATGGCGCTGTTACAGATACTTTTCAATGAATATGATGTCAATAGTGTGATCCATTTCGCAGCAATGGCTGGAGTGCGACCCTCGATAGAAAATGCACCATATTATCAGAAGGTGAACATTGAAGGGACACTGAATCTGCTCGAATGTTGTAAGGATCATAGTATTAAGAAGTTTATTTTCGCCTCCTCATCATCGGTGTATGGAAATAATGAGAAGATACCTTTCTCTGAAGATGATCCCGTTGACAATCCGATCTCTCCCTATGCAGCGACTAAAAAAGCAGGTGAGCTTTTCTGTCATACATATCATTATCTCTATGATATGGATATTGTTTGCTTGAGATTTTTTACAGTGTACGGTCCTCGCCAGCGTCCTGATCTTGCGATCCATAAATTCTCTCAGTATATCATACATAAGAAATTGATACCCTTTTATGGCGACGGTACTACCTCCAGAGATTACACCTATATTGATGATATAATCGATGGTGTTATGAAGGCATTTGCATGGCTCAAGAAAAATAAAGGTGTATTTGAGATCATCAATCTGGGCAATAATGAGCCCATAACACTCGAAGAGCTTGTAAAAGAAATTTCGGATAATTTTGAATACGAAATACTTACTAATAAGCAGTCACTTCCCAAAGGTGATGTACAAAGAACCTATGCGGATATTTCAAAGGCGCAAAAAATGTTTAATTATAAACCAAAAACCAATATAAAAAATGGACTGAAAAAATTCTATGAGTGGTTCAATTCTTATTATAAATTAAATTTGATGGAGTAACATGTTTGACTTATTAGAGAACTGGAAAAGAACTGAATATGCAGGTGATCTTAATATTGGATCCGAGGGACAAGATGTAGTGGTCATGGGGTGGGTTCATAATCGACGTGATATGGGAAATCTTATTTTTATTGATCTGAGAGATGTGAAAGGCATTGTACAGGTTGTATTCAATCCCATGAACAGCACGCAGCTTCTGACAAAAGCTCACAATCTTCGGCTTGAATATGTGATCGCAGTTAAAGGAACTGTGTCTATCCGTCCTCAGAATATGGTCAATCCCGATTTGAAAACAGGTCGGATAGAAGTGATTGCAAAGGATTTGAAAATACTGAATTCATCAAAAGAATTGCCTATACAAATAAATGAAAAAGTTGTCGCCGATGAGGATTTGCGCTTGAAATATCGTTACCTCGACCTGAGGCGACAGGAGTTGCAACGTAAGATATTACTACGACATTATATCGTTTATGAAATGAGGAAATTTCTTATAGAACGTGATTTTTATGAGATAGAAACTCCTTTACTTGTGCGAAGTACACCTGAAGGTGCACGGGACTATCTCGTTCCCAGCAGGGAATACAAAGGAAAATTCTATGCACTCCCGCAGTCTCCCCAGATTTACAAACAGCTTCTGATGATCAGCGGATTTGATAAATACTTCCAGATCGCCCACTGCTTCCGTGATGAAGATCTTCGCGCAGACAGACAGCCGGAATTCACACAACTTGACCTTGAAATGAGCTTTGTATCTCAGGAAGATATCTTTGAGGTCATTGAAAAGTTGTTCTATAAAATTTTCAAAGAAATCCTGGATATTGAATTACCAATCCCTTTCCCAAGACTTTCTTATCATGAAGCAATGAGACGTTTTGGTTCGGATAAGCCGGATCTCAGATTCAGCATGGAAATTCAAGATGTGACCGATATTGTGAAAAATGCCGAATTTCGAGTATTCACCTCCGTAGCTGAAACTGGTGGATGCATACGTGCACTCAATGCAAAGGGCTGTGGAGAATATACAAGAAAAGATATTGATAAACTTGAGGATATTGCAAAACACCTTGGCGGCAAAGGATTGGCGCGTATGAAGGTCAAAGGCGGAACCTTACACTCAAACATTGATAAGTTCTTTTCCGATGAGATCAAGCAGCAGATTATAGAGCGTATGGGAGCTGAAGATGGCGATCTCATCCTTTTTGTTGCAGATAGAGAGAAAATCGTATGCAAAGTTCTTGGTGAACTAAGAAATAATCTTGCAAAGGAGCTTGGATTAATAGATAATTCCAAATTTAATTTTCTTTGGGTAACCGATTTCCCTCTTTTTGAATGGAATGATAAAGAAGATAGATGGGAAACAGCACATCATATGTTCACCATGCCAAAGGACGAATACATTCCATATCTTGGTGATCCTGAAAAATATGGTGACATTATTGGGCAGCTTTATGACCTTGTATGCAATGGATTGGAATTGTCATCAGGCAGTATTCGTTGCCACAGGCCTGATATTCAAAGAAAGATCTTCGAGATAATCGGAATCAAGGGCGAAGAACTTGAGCAGCGTTTTGGATTTTTTCTGAAAGCATTTGATTACGGCACACCTCCTCATGGCGGGATCGCTCCTGGAATAGATAGAATTGTTATGATAATGACAGCTGCTGAGTCTATCCGTGATGTAATAGCATTTCCCAAAACTCTCAAAGCAGTTGACCTTATGAGTGAATCTCCTTCTGAAATAGATACTTTATTGCTGGATGATCTGGGACTTGAGATAAAAAAATAAACCTAACCCTGGGCTCTCCTGAGATGCTGTACAAATTGTCTGTATGAATAAAAGAATACTTTTCAATTTGATTGCACTCCTCATTATTACTCCACTCGGTTTTTTTACAAAACTTTATACTGGAGCCAGTTCTGAATGGGTTAATAATTCTCTCGGTGGTATATTTTATGAAATATTCTGGTGCCTGCTCATTTTCATGATCTTTATAAAATTTAAACCAGTATTAATAGCAACAGTAGTTTTTCTTATAACCTGTGCATTGGAATTTACTCAGCTTTGGAAACCAGAATTTCTTGAAATATTGAGAGAGAACTTTCTTCTAAGAACAGTAATAG